>OGFK01001537.1_pt1 | contig 14366 bp, 13 predicted proteins | sample 1570931 | NCBI WGS metagenome assembly OGFK01 (sample SAMEA2581935, study PRJEB24529) | metagenome | biome: Human gut stool | place: China | collected 2011
TCTGGCTTTCAATGGAAATGCTGTCCTTTTTGTCTACCGATTGCCTTGCATAGATCGCGTCTATCCTGTTATTCATTTTGTCGCTCCTTTTCTTAAAAAGAAACGGAGCTGCTGACAGTTCTATTATACCGCCAGCAGCCCCGCAAATCAACGATGGCTTCGGGATTTATGCCCCGGCTTCCTCTTTCTGCCGCTTATCGGCATATTTGCGGAACACCTCATAAAGCTGCTGCTCCAGTTCCCGGCGTTTGGTCGCTTCCTGCTCCGGCGTGAACACCGGGGAGAGGTTTTCCAGCGTGATTTCCTTTCCCTGAAAAGTCACGACTTCTGTTTCCTTTTTGTATCTGATATTGTTACTTATAAAATCACCTTTCCTTTCCATACTGCCGCTGCTGCCGTTTCAGTTCCACCAGTATATCCGGCGGGATACGGTCAACCAGCCTTTGCATATCGTGCAGTTCGCTTTCCAGCTTTGCCCGCTCCATGCGGTCTTTGATTTTGCCGCTCTCGCTGGCTCTGGCTCGTGCTTCCAGCTTCTCATTTTCTGCCAGCAGGTCATTGATTGTGACCTTGTACTTTTTCAACTGCCCGGAGAAATTCTCCATCTGCGGGAACCACTTTTTCAGCATGGAGAGGGCTTCCTCTTTTTTCTTTCCGGCGTTCAGCGGGTTAATGCCGTCAAGGGCGGCTTCAATGGCTCTTGCCTGCCGGGAGAGGGAAACCGCCTGTTTGAAAATCCGGGTGGGGATATGCTTCCGGCCTGTCTTGCTGGCACTTTCCCCACGCTCCAAGTCGGGATATTTCTCCACCATATAGGCGTGAAAATCGTCCTGCCATTTTGTGAGGTTGGCTCTGTTCCCAATAATCTCCTTTGCGCACAGGCGGTTGTCCTCTGTCAGCGGGACAAAGACCAAATGCAGGTGGGGCGTTTTCTCGTCCATGTGTACCACCGTCGACACGATGTTTTCTTTCCCTACCCGCCCGATTAAGAAATCAGCCGCCCTCTGGAAAAATTCCTGTATCTCCTTTGGGGACTTCTTCTTAAAAAATTCCGGGCTGGCGGTTATGAGCGTATCTACAAAACGGGTGCTGTCCCTGCGGGTACGGCAGCCTGCCTGTTCAATACGGTTCTGTATAAAGTGGTAGTACCTGCCCGACCGCTTGACGATATGGAAATTGTACTTGCTCCGGCTGGCGTCAATGTCGGGATTGCTGGCGTACTGTTTCTTTTGCCGTTCGTGATGGGCTTCCAGCGGTCTTGCCGGATTGCCCTTGTGTTTTTCAAATCGCAAAATTGCGTGTTGTGCCATGAAACTCCTTTCCCCATTCCGTTCCTTTCCGGGACTTTTCCACAGGAAAATCCCGCAGAAAATATCTCGGATAGGATAGGAATGGATAAGATATAAATAAAATCGTTTTAATCTCTGTATTTCTATATACCGTCCGGTTTTCGTACTTCAAGAGGATTGATTATCGTACTTGTGGAGTGCGGTTTTCAGTTCTCCGGCGTTCCATAACCGGATTTCTTGAAGTCGGTGTTTGGAACCGCTTCGTAGAATTTTGGGTAAATGCGGTTGGGTTTTCCACAGCCCTGCTTCTGGATCTCCACCAATCCGGCATATTGCAGTTCCCGCAGGGTGTTCACCGCCTTTTGCCGCCCACAGTGAAGCAGGGCAACAACCTCGCAGATTGGGTAATACAGGAAAATCCGCCCGTACTCGTCCGCCCAGCCGTTCTTCCGGGATAACTCCGTCCGGCGCAGGATAAAGGCATACAATATCTTTGCTTCGTTGGACAGGGGTGTGAATGTGGGGGCTTCAAAAAGGAAATTCGGAAGCCGGGTAAAGCTGACTTCCTTTTCCGCCTGATGGATATAAATGGTGTTTGTCATATCGTGTTTTGTGGACGGTTAGAAGCCCGTTTTCGGGGGTAGACGGTAGTTTCCTATTGCCTGCCCCTGTTCTGTGCTTGCAAAGCCTTGTAAATCAAGGACTTTTCAACCCCTAACTGTCCACACAAGACCTCCTTTTCCGTTCACTTTCTGTTTTCTGCCGCCTGTGAACTCTGGCGGCACAGTCGGGACAGTATTTCGCCCGGTTGGACTTTGGGACGAACACTCTGCCGCAGACCGCACAGCGTTTTAGCTCCTTATCCCGGAAAATCTCCGCTTCCAGCGTCCCGATTTGCGGCAAGACCGACCAGCGGAACCACTTACAGCAGACCGAGAAAGAAATGGTCTGGGGGCAAGTGTGGGTGTCCCCATCGTCAAGGAGCATACAGTTCCCGTCCTCATAACAGCAGCACTCCCGGCGGATCAGGGCGTTTGCCTGTTTCCTCTGTGCCGGTGTCATGCGGTAAAAGGAACCGTCCTGCCTGCGCTCTATGGGCGGCAGTCGTTTATATGGGTTCTCTCTCATGTGTTCCCTCCATTTTGCTTTCCGTTGCCGTTCTCCCCGAAAAGGCTTCCTGCCCCATTCCTGCGGCGTGTTCCGGCGTTGGCACGCTCCCCGGACTTCGGGACATTTTGTCCCGAAGTGGCTCGTTGCGGTGCTTCCCCTGCCGGGATATCCCTTTCGGACGGTCATTCTGTTTTCAAGGTGCAGCTCATTGATGAACTACCTCAAGTGTATACTTTTTTGACCGCCTGTGCCGTATGTCCATAAGGTCGGAAATTAGCCCGGAAAACTCTCTATTTCCACGCTCTCGGAATTGTGGTAAAATAAAGATAGTAGAGCGATAAATAGGAGATTGGAGAGCTTTTATGAATGAATATTTGAAAAGATACATTGAATTGAAAAAGCAGTTTGTTGCAACCAATAACAGTCCAGACAGCGTCCGTTCTCTTTATGCTTTTAAGGAAGAATTGGAATATATGGAGGAGGAGGAGCAGGCAAAGGAAGTATTGGTGGATGTATATGACCTACTGGACTTTAAGAAGGATGCCTACGACCTGCTCTGTCAAATCGGAAATCGCTCCGATAAAAAAACACTCAAGCGGTTGGGTACGCTGAAAGACTATGCGGAAAATTGGGGAAACCATTATGCTATCCCGAAACCCAAAACGCCAAAAGAAAAGCAGAGCGAGAAAGAACAGCGGCTCCAACTGGGTCTGCCTACCTTTCGGTATCACCCAGACCCTTTGGATACTGGGGCTTTTGATGAGTCCAAAGAGGGTGTTGTCTGCGACTGTTGCGGTAAGACCACCCATATCTTTTATACCAATCCGTTCTTCTCCATTGAGGATATTGCGTATCTGTGTCCAGAGTGTATCGCTAGTGGTGCAGCAGCCCGGAAGTATAACGGTAGCTTTCAAGATGATTTGTCTTTGGATGATGGTGTAGATAATCCAGAGAAGTTGGACGAACTTATTCACCGCACTCCTGGTTACTCCGGTTGGCAGCAGGAATACTGGCGTGCCCACTGTGGTGACTATTGCGCCTTTTTAGGCTATGTAGGCGCCAGAGAATTGCGGGCATTGGGTGTGCTGGAAGAAGTGCTGGATGACTCTATGTGGGATGAGGAAGAGAAAGAAATGATACGGGAATCCGTCAATGGAGGTCATTTACAATGTTATCTGTTCCAATGCTTACACTGTGGAAAGCACTTGCTTTGGATGGATTTTGATTAAGGGGCAATACCCAAATTATTAAGCAGACAAGGAGGGAGAGCATGGAACTATCCATACAAGAACGATTGAAAGACCTGCGTGTGGAGCGTGGCTTGACGCTGGAGCAGCTTGCGGAGGAAACAAATCTCTCCAAGTCTGCGCTGGGCAGCTATGAAGCAAAGGATTTTAAGGACATCAGTCACTATGCTATTATCAAGCTGGCGAAGTTTTACGGTGTGACCGCCGATTATCTACTGGGGCTGTCCCAAACAAGAAATCACCCAAACGCTGATCTTGCAGACCTGCGTTTGAGTGATGATATGATTGAACTCTTGAAAAGTGGGTTGATAGATAATTCCCTCTTGTGTGAGCTGGCGGCGCACCCTGATTTTCCCCGGCTCATGGCTGACCTTGAAATCTATGTGAACGGAACGGCAGTCAAGCAGGTACAGAGCGCAAATGCCATTGTGGATATTATGAGCGCAGCCATTATGAAGCAGCACAATCCCGGCTTGACTGACCCGCAGCTAAGACAGCTTATCGCCGCTCATATTGATGATGACAGTTTTTGCCGCTATGTGATACAGCAGGACATAAACAAGATAGCTCTTGACCTGCGGGAAGCACATAAGGACGATTTTTTCAGCGTCCCGGAGGACAACCCGCTGGAAGATTTTTTGCAGACCGCCGAGGAAACCGCCAGTCCAGACAGCGACCCGGAGCAAGCAGCTTTGGTGTTTATCTGTAAGCGGCTCAAATTGAATTTGAAGAAGCTGTCCGAAGAAGAAAAGAAGTGGCTGAAAAAGATTGCACAGAAGTCGGACTTGCTGAAAAATCCAAACCCACAGCGGGGGAGAAAGTAAGAGAGCGACAAATCGGAATTTAGGCTTGGAGAGGAATCCTTCAAATGAAAGAAAAAATAAATGGATTTTTAATAGAAAATGCTATTTCTATTTTTGCTGTAGGAGATACAGTTAAAAATATATTTCAGTTACATTATGGAGTAACAAAATGCAGTTCAAATGATTTATTCAAGCAACTAATAGAATATGGAAGTGTAGCCACATTGAATGAGTTTTGTGAAGGTCAATTAATGCCTCAAATTTTTTCGCAAGGAAAAACAAAAGCAATATTATGCAAACCAACTAAAAATAAGATAGTAATATTATTCTTGGAATCTGAATTAAATGCTAAAGAAAATTATACGAAAGCAATAGACCTTGATTTGAAAGTTAAAACACTATTTGAATGATTTAAAACTATAAATTTATCGAGGAGATAGCAAAGCCAGCCGAGCCAGTCAACGGTCAAGATGAACGGCACATAAATGCGCCGCCGTTGACAGTCCCGCCCGTCTTTGCTGATGGGCAATCAAGGCGGGAAAGCCCTAAAATGGCTTCCCGCCCATTTCAATTTTGGGAGGAAAATCCGTCTGCTTTTTCGTGAGTGTGTCCACAAGTTTGGGACATTTTGTCCCGAAGTCCGGCGTGGGACGAGGGACGGGGGCTTTCATATACGCCCTGTCTGCTGCTGAAACTAGTCCTGCGCTTGCGGCTCCACGCCACGCAATCACAGCCCTGTTTTCCTGCTGCTTCAAATGCCCTTGCCCTCCCCGGCGGCAACCTCATTTTCGCAGCAACGCCGACAGAGCGTATAACACACTACACTTTGCAAGCAAAGTCGTGTGCCAAAGGGAAAGCCCCTTTGGAAACCCCGGACAACAAAACAGGCTGAATATCTCGCACTTCCCCGGTGCTTGATATTCAGCCTTTATTTGTTGTCAGCAGCCCCCGTTTCGTGGTCTGCGTGTAGTTCCTTGTAAACTGACCTAAGGAGAGGTATATATAAAGACAGAAGGTGGAAAGAAAAAATTAGATGCATATGGAATTCAGGAAGAACTGAGAGGACGTTTGAATGGATTTTAAAATATAAAATAATTTTGCATATTGTGTTTACTTTGAAAAATAGCAATGCCCAAGAAAAAGATTTCAGAGCATATAATACAATACCAGAGAAACCAAAGAGCAGATTTCAGAAGTATGTAACGAAAAGGTAAACGGATTGATTAAAACCTCTAAGTAAGGCTTGATACCCACAAAGAAATTAGTTAAAGGAGCAGACAGAAAAAGTCTGTTCTTTTATTTATTTATCTGCTTTCTGTACTTTAACGGAGAAACACCAACAATTTTTTTAAATGAATCAGAAAAATAATTGCTGTTGTCATAACCGCATTGACCGGCAATCTCCATAATGGGCAGATTTGTATTAACAAGTAATGCCATGGCATGAGAAATTTTTATCCCTGTGAGGAAACGGGAGTAGGTGGTATCCAAACGGGATGTAAACAGTCTGGAAAGATAGGAATCAGACAGGTGTACTGCCTCTGCCGTTTCTCTCAGGGAAGGATCCTCTACATAGTGGCACTGAACGTAATGGATTGCATTTATTAAGGAAAAATGAGTTTCTTTCAGAATGACATCATTTTGGGAAGAAAACGTTTTTCCGCGTAATGCTGTTGCGAAAAATTGTATAACAAGTCCCTGAATAATGGTATTGGAGTAATTGTCATAATTATTCCATTCATGTTCTATAAGTTTAACGAGCTGATCGATTTGTTCGATGGCCTGTGGAGTGAGAGTAATGCTGATTTGGTCATAAAGCATATTAAAACGCTCCTGCCCGATTACGGAAATGATATATTCTGCCACGGATTCCCGAAATTTTATATCAATATTTTCATAGATTCCCTCAGAAATATAAGTAGTACGATGTATGAGATTTTTGTGAATGAACTGAATTGTGCCGGGATGTACAGTTACCGTTTTTTGAGGAGTAATGATGATACGGTCCCCGGAAATCATATAACCAATGCCGTACATATTTTCATAGGATGCAGCGGTATTCATAGAGTAATGGTTGTCACGTTTCTTATGATTTACCTTGAAATTGTAGTCTGGATGGATTGGTGCCGGCACGGTAATTCTCCTTATGCGTATTTAATGGAATAACAGCTTTATTTCTAAAATATATCAAAAAAACTGAAAAATCAAGCATTCTATCTGTATATACAGAGGTTTTCTTCAAAAAACTGATGTACCATTTGGGAGAAAAGAAGAGATGGTGTTTCCAGCATAATTTACGTTAAAGGAGAAGTACGAATGAAGCCTTTTATGACCACTAAAAATCCGAAGCTTTTGGATCCCATTCGAAAATATTGGTATCTTTGTTTCTTATATATAATTTTTTCTTATCTATTGATTCGGATAATTGTGATTGGAAGTAGTAAAATTGCTGACGCTACGGACAGTTTATTTGCCGGAGAAAAGGCTGCCTTGCTGGAGTTTATGATTCCATTTATTATTCTCATGCTATTGGGAGGGGCAATAGCTTTTGGCAAGAGTTATTCCAAGAATACCTTTAGTATCTGCATGCAAACAGATATACGCAATATGTTGGTGAGTAAGCTGGTAGAGATTCGGATTCCGTATTTCGATACAGAAGGAACGGGAACTTTAATGAATAAACTTTTGTCGGATATGTACCAGACGGAGGCATTATTTGCGGAGGGCATCCCGGAGCTTTTCGTAGCGATAATTACTATAATAACTGTGTGCAGTTACATAGGATTACAAAGTGTACGTCTGTTGTTGGTGACAATGATCTGCTATCCGTTGCTGTTTTGGAGTGCAGGGAAACTGACCAAAATGGTTGGGAAAATAGCCGTAGTGCGCAGGCAGTTGTATGATGAATTGGAAAATTCTGCTTATGATGTAATTCAGGGGATTTCAGTGGGCAGGACCTTTCATTTATATGAACTCCAGAAGAAACGCATTTTTGATATAGCAGATGAGATTGTGCGGAATGAGTCACGCCGAACCAAGGTGCTGGCAATGAATTTTGTTGTGGGGGATTTGGTGCGATGGATACCAAAACTCTGCTGTTATTTGTTCTGCATTTATGAGGTCTGTCATGGAAGGATGACTGTTGGCACAATTTTAGCCTATGCAATGCTGCTGGATCAGATTTCAAAACCTATGGGAAATATCCCGGGTCAGATTGCTTCTATCCGAGAGTACAGTATTTCTATAAAAAGATTACAGGAGATTCTTGATCAGGAAGAGGAGGTGTCTGGAAAAGGCGTTTTTGCGCCTGAAGGTGAGATCGTCCTGGAACTTGAGCATGTGAATTTTGGGTATTCAGAAGAAAAGCAGATTTTGAAGGATATTAGCCTGACCATAAAAAGGGGCAGCAATGTGGCATTTATCGGTAATTCTGGTGGAGGTAAGTCTACCGTTATGAAGATTTTGTTTGGTTTTTATTATCCACAGGCCGGGCAATACCGTATTTATGGGCACGATTTTAGAGAATGGGATATGAATGCACTGCGCAAACATATCAGTCTGGTGTCCCAGAATGTGTTTTTGTTCCCCGGAACGATTGCCCAGAATGTGGCGTATGGTAAGATTGGTGCTGCCAGAGAAGAGATCATAGAGGCTTGTGAAAAGGCGAATATTCATAATTTTATTATGAAACTGCCTCAGGGTTATGACACAGAAGTGGGAGAGCGAGGGGCAAGATTGTCCGGAGGCCAGAAACAGAGGGTTTCTATTGCCAGAGCCTTTTTAAAGGACGCACCTATTTTGCTTTTGGATGAACCAACTTCCGCAGTGGATGTGGAGACGGAGCAGGAGATTCAGGTGGCTTTGAGAGAAATTTCACATAATCGGACGGTAATAACTATTGCACACAGACGGAACACTATTGCGGATGCAGACGAGATATATGTCTTTGAAAATGGGGAAATTGTGAGAAGGGAGGTACGGACAAATGGCATATAGTGATGTGATTATCAGACAGTGTGGACCCAGGGATGCGGACAGTGATAATGATTTACGCATCCTTTGGCGGATGTTGAAAATGATGAAGACAGGATTTATCAGATATCTTTTGGCTATTATATTCATGAGTGCAGCTTTGTCTGTTTTTGATATGATAACTGCACTCTTGTTTAAAAATATTATTTTTCGCGTAGAAAATTATGCACAGATGAACATGTTTACGGGACTTTGGGAGGAGGTGTTGATGTGTGTAGGGGTAGGATTTTTGACGCTTTTTGTTTATGCACTGTCTTTTTATGTATATACTATGGAGGCAAAAAAAGGCGGTGCTAATTTGCAAAAAGCTCTATATTCTAAATGTATGCGGCTGCCTTTTTCCTATTATGAGCAGACGGGCAGCAGCGAGTTCATGTCAAAGGTGATTAATGACTGTGAACGGGCCCAGGGTATCTATGGTTCTCGATTTCGGCGGGTATTGATGCCATTTTTGATGATGAGCTTTTATCTGACAGCAATGCTGATGCTCAGTTGGCAGGTGACGCTCTGCCTCTTTGGCGCCAGTGCTATACTGCTTGTGATAAACGGCTTGTTTATCGAACCCATGCAAAGAGTCAGTTGGAAAATGTCCACCATCAATGTATCCATTGCGGAACGAATTTCCAATATTTTGTCAGGCATAGAGCAGATTAAAATATTTTCCCTGAAATCTGTGATGGTAGAACAATATATCAAAGAAAATGAAAAGTATCGCAAAGAGCAAAACAAGAGGAACGTTATGTCTGCCAGGCTGGATGGACTGAATCAGATCTTTGAACTTCTTGGCTCGTTGGTGTTTATTGCGGTGGGGCTTGTTTTGGTCAGTCAGGGAATCACTACGGTGGACAGGCTGGCAGCAGTTTATTTGTTATACGGATCTATGAGCTGGAATTTGTTACAGGTGGGACTTTATATTCCGTCTATGGCAAATTATCTTGCAAATGCTAAAAGAGTGTTTGAGTTTCTGGATATGGAGGAAGAACCTGAACGCTATGAGAGTGTATCGGCGATTTCCTTCCAGGGAGATGCGGAAATCAGTATCCGGGATGTAACCTTTTCCTACGATGGCAGGCAGGATGTTTTGCAGCATTTCAATTTGGATATTCCCAAGGGAAAATGTGTGGCTCTTAAGGCAGAATCGGGGAAGGGCAAGAGTACCATTGCCAAGCTTATATTGGGCCTGTATCCTGTAAAGGAAGGAAAAATCTTTATCAAAGGAAAGGCTTATGAAGAATATCCTTTAGCAGAGGTACGGCAACTGATAGGTTATGTGCCTCAGGAACCATATCTTTATGACGTAAGCGTTGCAGAAAATATTCGCTATGGAAGGCCTGGCGCAAGTCAGGAGGACATTATCAATGCGGCAAAGCTTGCAAATGCACATGATTTTATTATGGAGCTGAAAGATGGATATGAGACTCGGGTGGGGGAACGCGGAAACCTGTTATCCGGTGGTCAACGCCAGAGAATTGCCATTGCCAGAGCTGTTTTGAAAGATGCACCTATCCTTATTTTGGATGAGGCAACCTCGGCATTGGATCATAACTCTGAAAAATTGGTAAATGAAGCATTGGACAGAATGATGGCGGGGCGGACAACGATTGTGATTGCTCACCGGGAATCCACGCTGGCCCATGCAGATCTGGTGGTAGAATTGTAATTATGATTCAAAACACGGAAAGTAGAAGTGTTATTGAAAGATACTGTGGAAGCAGATGAGAAAAAGAAAAGCTAGGGCGAAGAAAACTGACAGTCCGAAGTCCGGAATGTCAGTCTTCTGCATCGTCGGTAGCTGCCGCAACTGCGGATACCACGGAGGATACTACGGCGATCACTACTGCCAAAAGGATGATCAAAAGTCCGCCGGCTAAAAGTAAAAACATAAAGTACGCTCCTCTCTGAAATAACTTTACAGACACCCATATTATATCATTTTTCCTAAAAAAAACAATAAAAATCGGCATATAGTAGAAAAAATCACCAAAATGAAGTATAATAAAAGCATTCATCGGGACTGGTTTATGTTTTGAGGAGGGTGCCTATGACGTATCAGAAAGCAAAAGAGGAAATCATTGAATCTTCGCCGCAGAAAACAGATGCCGGAAAAGAAGAATTATATCTGTATTCTCTTAGAAAAATGGCGGAAGAAAATGTAGAAAATAACAGAACAGGGCTGACAAATCTGCATAATATCAATTCTTTTTTCTATCTGTGCGGTGAAATGATCAGGCAGCAGCCGGATAAAAAATACAGCGTCATAATTATGGATATTGTACAGTTTAAGGCTGTGAATGAGTTCTGCGGCAGAGACGAAGGAGACAGATTGTTAAGATTTATTGCGTCCTGCTTTGACTGGTATGAGAATAACAGACCGGATAGCTATGCCTGCCATATCAGAGCAGATATCTTTTGTTTATGTACAAGCTATGAGGAAGTAGAGGAACTGGAAATTATTGTGCGGGAGATCAGAAAAAAGATAACTGACTTTCCGTTCGCTTACCGTGTACAACCATCCTTTGGAATCGGAATCTCACCGGAGAGAGCTCCTGCCGTCAGCTATCTGAAAGATTGCGCCACGATGGCTATGAACAGTATCAAAGGCAAAGTATATCGGACATATGCAGTATTTGATGAAAAAATGCGTAGTCAGAAGATGCGAGAACGCCAGGTGGAAAATGATATCGTGTCTGCACTGGAGAACGGAGAACTACAGCTATATGTGCAGCCCAAGGTCGATATGAGGGACGGAAGAGTGATCGGAGGCGAGGCGCTTGTGCGCTGGAAGCATCCGGAAAAGGGGCTGGTGCCACCGGGAGAGTTCATTCCCGTACTGGAGAAAAACGGATTTATCATCAATGTAGATGAATATATCTGGGAGAAAGTGTTTGCTTATCTTGGAAAGCTGCGTAAGGAAGGCCGGACACTTATTCCCGTTTCCATCAATGTATCCCGATTGCATGCGTATGATGAGAAACTGACAGAGACACTGCTCCGTCTCAGGGAGGAATATGATGTTCTGCCGGAGTATGTTCCGCTGGAACTGACAGAGAGCGCATTCCTGGAGGACGAGGTTGGTATGTATCGCCGCATGGAAAGCCTGCGGGAGCGAGGGTTCCTGGTGTCCATGGATGATTTCGGTACCGGATATTCTACTATGAACATGTTAAAGAATCAGACATTGGATGAGATTAAGATCGATCGGGAATTCATCCGGGATCTGGAGAAAGATAAGAGTCAGATCATTATCCGCAATACCATTGCCATGCTGCAGCAGCTGGGAGTGCATATCGTCATCGAAGGCGTGGAAACGGAAGAGCAGAAGGAGTTCCTGTTAGGCTGTAATTGTACCGATGTACAGGGCTTTTTATTCTACCGGCCGATGCCGGTGGAGGAGTTCGACAAACTGCTTTGGCAGCAGGAACGGGAGCCGGATATGGCAAAATAGACAAAGACAAAATAGACAAATGCGCAGACCGCATTCTGACGGTTTTTTTGAAATTAACCTGACAGAATGCGGTTTTTCTTTGGCCATTCTTCCGAAAATGAGAAAATAGTTCCGGAGGCGTTGACAGATGCCACGGAAGGGAGTAATCTGCATATTACCCGACAGGTCAGTCGAGGTCAAAATTCTAAATATCAGGTCATATTCGACCAGGAATCACATAATGTATTAATTAGTGCAAAATGGATTATTTTGAGAAAAACCAACAGGAGGATGTATGGAGGAAAGAGAAAACAAAAGGGAAGAAACCGCCTCTGATGCAGAATTGCAGAGGCTGGTAGAAGATTTTATCACACAGAAACAGGTGCTTTTGATCCAGGTAAAAAAGGGTGTGTTGGGCAAGGAGGAATTTCTGCAGGAGGCAGGAAAACATATCGATCAATATTATCATTTCCCGGCAACGAAAAGGAAAAGACTTTTAAAATCATTTGAACAATATATTTTCGGTTATTCCAGACTGTCACCGCTCATGGATGACAAAAGCATTTCGGATATCCGGGTGGTGAGTCATGACTGTATCCGGATCAAGAGAGAAGGAAAACGTATGGATGCCGGAATTGCCTTTGCCTCGGAGAAGGAGTACCGGCAGTTTATTGATTATGTGGCAACCAGAAATCAGGTGAATATTTCTAACCTGAATGCGATCCAACGGTTTACGGATACAGAAAGTCATCCGGACTTTATCTTTCGTTTTACCTTATCCATGCCCATTGTCAATACCTACAGCGAACCTTATCTGTGTATCCGGAAGGTGCCGAAGAGTTTTCCCATGATGACAGAACTGGTGGAGAAAGAGATGCTGGACAGGAATACGGCAGAACTGCTGGTACAGAGGTTCCGACAGGGATCGACCCTGATCTGCGGAGGAAATTCTTCCGGTAAAACCACACTGTTAAATGCGTTGAAGGAGACGCTTCCGGATGATATGGCAATTCTGGTGGCACAGCAGGCGGATGAGCTGACCACACTGTTTCATCCGGATATGATGTTCCTTCATTCGCTTCCGGGAACCTCGGAAAGCAGTGTGAATTATGATTTAAAGCATATCAGCATAGCGGGACTGACGATGGATGTGGATTTTTTTATCATAGGTGAGGTGAAGGGAGGAGAAGCGCTGTATCTGTTGAATGCGGCATATACAGGACAGATCTGTGCGGCTACGGTACATGCACCCTCTGCGGACAGGGCACCGGAGAAGATCGTGGACTATGCAATGTATGACAGTCGTTATTCACGCAACGAATTAATGAAAATGATGGACTGCTTTCAGACCCTGGTGTTTATGGAACATTACCGGGTGAAGGAAATCTTTGCCTGCCTGGGGTGGAATGCGGAGAAAGAGAATCTGGAGTATGAGAGATTGTTTTGACCATTACATGAGAGGAGAAACTTATGATCATATACGTATGGATCTTTTGTTTAATATTTACGGGTTTTCTGCTTCTGTTTGGAAGGATACGGTGGGTGGAGACAGCAAAAAGCCTGCTGTCCCGGACGAAAAAAGGGATGGATCAGTCGGCAAGACTGCGGGTGTTGGAAAACCGGCACAAGCTGCAGGAGCTACAGCGTAACAATACCTGGATCTGCCGGGTGGCAGAATTTCTCTGTTATTGCGGTATGCGGCGCAGATTTCCGGCGTGCACCCCGGAGAAATGGATCGCAGGAAATCTTCTGGGAATGACGGTGATCTTTGGAGTGTTGCTTGGAAGCAGCGGGAAATTCCAGGTAGCTTTATTGGGAACAATGATATGCGGAGCCATGGAATATCTGTTCCTGAGCACACTGCGGGCAGAAGAATTGCGGGTGACCAATGAAAATCTGCTGAAATGTCTGAATTTTCTGGGAAATTACAGCCTGACAGCGGGAGAGATCACCATGGTTCTGGGTCAGGTGAGCCGTTATGTGGAGGAACCGTTAAAGGGAGCACTGGAGGAATGTGCCTATGAAGCACAGACGACCGGAGATAGTTCACTGGCACTTTTGTCCATGGCGGAACGAATAGAACATCCCAAGATAAAGGAACTGGCCAGAAATCTGGAGATCAGTATCCGCTATATGGCAGATCTGACCACACTGGTAGACAGCAGCAGACGTTCCGCAAGGGAGTATCTGCGTATGGAAGAGGAACGTAAAGGGATGCTTCGAGAGGCAGGTATCAATATGGCATTGCTTCTGGGAATGTCGGTATTCGCCCTGCTGACGGTGGACCGGCTGATCGATGTGTCGGTCTGGAAAATAGTATCCGGGACTTTACCGGGGCATCTGGCAGCAGGTATCTATGGACTGATATTGTTTCTGTTTTTGCGGAAACTGTATGGTTTTCGCCGCTAGTCAGGGAGGTGTGGAGAATGAGCTGGAGAGTTATCTGGATTCCCGAACTGTT
>OGFK01001539.1_pt1 | contig 14351 bp, 9 predicted proteins | sample 1570931 | NCBI WGS metagenome assembly OGFK01 (sample SAMEA2581935, study PRJEB24529) | metagenome | biome: Human gut stool | place: China | collected 2011
TTACTAACATTCTTCCCCAAAGGTATGAATCTTCATTCAAAAATATTTCTTGATAATTTCCAGCTGCTAGTACACTACTTTTTTTGAAAACTACACTTGGATGATTAACTGGGTCTCTTAATTTCATATATTTTTTCATATCTATATTATTTGAAGGACAATCTTTTATACAAATAATATTTTTTATGCTCCCAGAAAACTCACTCATATAGCTTCCTAAAACATCAATATTAGGATTTTCTTTTAAATATAAAAATTGTTTTTCAAATCTCTCAGGATAAGCAATATCATCTGTATCCATTCTTGCAACATATTCATATGAACACTTCTCAATTCCAATTTTTAAAGCATTTCCTAGTCCCATATTTTTTTCCAAAGAAATTACTTTAAAAATACTATCTCCAATCTTATTTTTTAATTTTTTTATTATTTCATATAATTCACTGGTTAGTTTCCCATCCTCAATCAATACAATCTCTTTAGGTTTTAATGTTTGATTAAAATATATACTTTCTATTGCTTGTTCTAAATACTCTGGTTTTTCTTTCCAATAAACAGATAATAAGACTGAAAAATCTCCTGACATTACAATACCTCTTTCAAGCACTTAGCTATATACATTACATCCTCTTCATTTACAAAATCATGAAATGGTAGTGATATTTCTGTACTATACATAGCATATGCTTCTAGATAATCTTCTATTTTAAAACCTAAGTTCTTATAAGCTGTTAATAATGGTAATGGTTGAAAATGTACATTTGTAGCAATTCCTTTTTCAGCTAATTTTTGAATTACTTCATTTCTCTTCTCTTCTGTTGCTCCTTCTAATCTAAGAGCATAGATATGTCTTGAACTTACTTTATCTTCTGTTCTAAATTCTGGAAGTATTAATCCTTTAATATCTCCTAAATACTTTTTATACCAAGTATTGATTAAATCTTTTTTAGCTAGGATCTCACTATCATATCTTCTTAATTGAGCAAGTCCAATAGCTGCATTTATATCTGTCATATTACATTTATATCCTGGCATAGCTATATCATATTTCCATGCTCCAGCTTTCATCTTTGATAATGCATCTTTATTTTGTCCATGAAGAGCTAATAACATAAACTCTTTATAAAGTTGTTCATTATCAAAAACTTCATTTTTTTTCCAAGTAATAGCTCCACCCTCTGCTGTTGTTAGGTTTTTTACAGCATGGAATGAATATGAAGTAAAGTCTGCTACATTTCCCACTTTTTTTCCTTTATACATTCCACCAAAAGAGTGAGCAGCATCAGCTAAAACTAATATTCTTCCTAATTTTTCTTGATAACTTCCTTTTTTAGGATTAAATTTATACTTATTTCTTTCCACAATCTCAAAAATCTCATCATAATCTGCTGGCATTCCACCAATATCTACTGGAATTATTACTTTTGTTCTCTCTGTTATTGCTTTTTCTATTTTTTTAGGATCAATATTAAACTCTCCTGGCTTTACATCAACTAATACTGGAGTAGCTCCACAATGAACTATTACACTTGCAGAAGCTGTATATGTATAAGCTGAAGTAATAACCTCATCTCCTGGTCCCACATCAAATAATCTCAAAACTAATTCCATTGCAGCAGTAGCTGAATTTAAACAAACAGTTTTTTCTGAATTACAATATTTACTTATCTCTTCTTCAAATAGTTTTGTCTTAGGTCCTGTAGTTATCCACCCAGATTTCAAAGTATCAACTACTTCATCTATTTCCTTTTGTGTAATGTCTGGTGGTGAAAATTGTATTCTTCTTTCCTCCATAATAACCCTCCTTATAGTTCCCTAGGCTCTAACTTAACAAGCCCTATTATTTTTAATATTGTTAAAATTATCAATTTTATATCTGTAACTATTCCTATCTCATTTATATATTTTTTATTAAGCTCTATCTTATATGGCATTATTTTTTTTATGTAAAACTCTTCTGGATTTTCTGCTTCTCCTAAAAGTTCACTTTCATTAGAAAAATATATTGAAGCATAATCAGTAATTCCAGCTGGAACTTTTAATATCTCTCTTTGTTCCTCTGTATATAGTTCCACATATTTGGGAACTTCTGGTCTTGGTCCTACTAAACTCATCTCTCCTTTTAAAACATTAAATAATTGTGGTAACTCATCTAGTTTAGTTTTTCTTAAAATATGACCAATTCCAGTTATCCTACTATCATTTCCTACGGTTATCTGCTTATTTCCCTCGCTATTTTCTCTCATAGTTCTAAACTTATATATTTTAAATAATCTTCCATTTTTAGTAACTCTTACTTGCTTAAACAGTATTGGTCCTTTAGAAGTTAGTTTTATCAAAATACTAACTATAATTATTAAAGGAAATAGTACTACTATCCCACAAAAAGAAGCTACTATATCAAATCCTCTTTTTAAAAACATCTCTTCTCCTATCTAGCTATATTTAACCTCTTTATACGATACTACCAACTCTTTCATTACCTCTTTAATATGTTCTACATTTGGGTTATGTATACATTCCTCTAGTTTAGTAAAGAACTTAGTAATATCCACACTTCCATCCTCTATCTTAGTTATGAATATTTTTTTATTGTCTGTTTTAATTGCTGAATTTACATCATAAAGTAACTCTTCAAATAGTTTTTCTCCTGGTCTTAGTCCTACTATATCTATACCTACATTAGCGTTAGATAATTTTATCATCCTCTTAGCTAAATCATATATCTTTACTGGTTTACCCATATCAAGTATAAATATCTCTCCACCATTACCAATAGCACCAGCTTCTATTACTAGTTGAGCTGCTTCTGGTATAGTCATAAAGTATCTAGTTATATCTTTATGAGTAAGGGTAAGATTTTTCCCTTCTTCAATAAGTTTCTTAAAGATTGGTATTACAGAACCATTACTTCCCAATACATTTCCAAATCTTACTGCCATAAACTTAGTATTTTTTGATACCTTATTCATATGTTCTATTACCAATTCACAAGCTCTCTTACTTGCTCCCATTAGATTAGTAGGATTTACAGCTTTATCTGTAGAGATAAGTACCATTCTCTCTACTCCATATTTATCAGCGCACTCTGCTACCTTTTTAGTTCCAAATATATTATTCTTTATCGCTTCCTCTGGATTGTGTTCCATCAGTGGCACATGTTTATGAGCAGCTGCATGGAATACTACATTTGGTCTATACTTATTAAATAGAAAATCTAGTTTCTCTTCCTCTCTGATATTACAAATCTCAGAAGTTAAATCTAAATTAGGATATTTTCTTTTCAGTTCTAACTCTAGGAAATATATATCATTCTCATTTACATCTATAGTTACTAGTTTTTTAGGACTAAATTTAGCTATCTGTCTTGAAAGCTCTGATCCTATACTTCCAGCTCCACCAGTTACAAATACAGTTTTGTTTTCTATAAGTCCTCTGATACTTCCATCATTTATTACTATCTCATCTCTTCCTAATAAGTCCTCTATCTTAACACTTCTTATCTGACTAGATAGTGGCTTATTCTCTATTAACTCTGATATTCCAGGTACAGTCTTTATACTTATATTTTTGATCTCCTGTAACCTATCTACTATTCTCTCTATCTCTGTACCATTAAGTGACGGAAGTGCTAATAGTACCTCTTCTATCTTTTCATTTCTTATTACCTTTTCTAAACTATCCTTATTTCCTAAAACTGGAATATTATAGATAGATGTTCCTATCTTTTTAGGGTCATCATCTACAAATCCTATAAAGTCATATGGAACATTTGAATTGATGAGCGCTTCTCTTGCAAGCATTGCTCCTGCTTCTCCAGCGCCATATATTATTGTTCTCTTCATCTTAGAAGGATTTTTTCTATTTCTTCCATAGTATCTTTTTAATCTAAAGATGTATCTACATAAAAGTTGTATCGAGACTGATAATATATATGTCATTACTATTGTTGTAATTGGAAAACTCTTATCTCTATTGATTAGCATTACCACTACAAAGACTATTGAAGTTATGAAATTTAGTACCAATAGATTTAATACATCCAATATATTTGTATAGCTCCAACTTTTATCGCTCATTTTTATATATACATATCCCACTAAAAAGATAGCTAGATAGGTAGCTATATACTCTATCTTTAACTCTGATATTACAAGTAAATCATATTTCAGAATAAAGGCTAGTATAATTCCAAATATAACTCCTAAACTATCTAGAAATATCTTTACAAAATTTCTTTTATTTATTTTTCCATAGGTTTCTAAATTATTATTTTTTGCATAAATTCTTTTGAAAATTCTATATAGAGACATTTGAATTAAGGAATATCCTAAAAATGCTATAAAGATTGAAACATCTTTATAGAAAAAGAGAAATATCATAAAGATGATAATATTGACAAGAATAGAATGGCATTTATATTTTTTAGAAAAATCTAAATTATCAGTCAAATGATAAAAAAACAGTAGCAAGACAAAAAGTCCATATGCTGCTGTGTTCATACTAAATCCTGTAATCATAAACATTGTCTGATAGGTTATAAAGAGTAGTGCCGAATAAAAAATCTTGATATTCATAATGTTCTCCTAAAAATTTTTTGTTCTTATATATTTTACTACTTTTCTTAATAATGTCAATAGAACAAAAATTATTTTTTAATTTTATTTAAAAATTGTTCATTTCTATCAATATTTTTTATCCATAAATTCTTTATTCTTTTTTGGTATTTCTATATATTTAGGATATAATTATATTATCTCTAGAGAAAATATATTTAAAAGTATTGTACTACCTGATAACTTAGCTATTTAATATAATTATTAAAAGAGGATAGACCTCCCTATCCTCTTTCCCTTATACAACTAAATTATTTCCTAAAGAGAGTTTCTCCTTAATAAAAATTTTTTCCTCAGCTTCCAATTAATATTCTACTCTTTTTGCCAAAAATCTTTTTAAACAACAACACTATTATTGTAGATAGTATAATAGTAACTATTCCTAATTCTAAACTTTCTAACATATCCATTCCATTATGGTATCTCTCCCAAAACATTAAGATAAAATAATTGTGTATAAAAAATATTCCAAAGCTACAATCTGCTAATATACTTAAAGATTTTTTTATCATCTTTCCTAAACTATTCTCTACTTTTTCCAATTTCATAAAAACTCCTAAAAAGAAAAGGCAGATAAAAAATTTTTCTGGAGCTACTAAATCTATTCCTTTTATTTCAAAAATACTTTTCTGCATAGTTTCTAAAATATTATATCTTACTTGTAATGCTAAAGTTATTCCCCATAAAATTCCAAGATATAATATATTTTTCTCTAATATATCTCTTGCTCTCTCTTTATTCATAGATATATATATTCCTAAGCAATAAAATGGAGAGAAATATATAAAAGCTTGAAAAATATTTATTGTAAGATCTCTAATAGGTCTTTGAATTATCATGCTTATAATCAATAATAAAAAAATAATTATCCTTTGTCTTCTATCTTCTAACTCTATAAATTTGATAAATATAGGTGAAGCTATAAATAATAACATAGCAAAGGGAATATACCAAGTAGCAGTAAGAGCATTCCCTGATAAATAATAAAGTAATGTATATAGTATTTTATTTTTTTCATATATAAATAAATCTAACTGGTGCTGATGTACTGCATAGATAAGCCCTGGAATAACTACTATAGTATAAGGAAGCAATACATTTTTTAACTTATTTTTCATAAATTTTTTATAATCAAAACCTCTTCTATAGAATATATGATGAAATAGAAAACCTGATATAAATACAAAGGGACTTGTTCCTCCCTTGATAATTGCTTTTATCAATTTTTCTGTTACTGTACTCTCTGGAAAATATAGAAAATGCCCTAACACAACCAGCAATATAGCAAATCCTCTAAAATAGTTAATATAGTCTAGATACATACACACCTCCTTAAATTTCCAAAGATTTTACCACACTTTCTTGTCATAATAAGCTCAATTTATTTAATTTTATATTTTTTATTTCACTTGTGTCAAAATTATGTCATTTTTTTATAAAATTGTTCGTTTTAAATTATATTTCGATATAAAAAGTACAACATAGTTTAACATCACTATTTTTCTATAATTTAAGTTTTACTTTTAGAATAAAGCTTTCTTTTTTTATTACAACCGTTTTATATAATATATTATTTTAATTATATTTAACCTTTAATTTTACATTTTGTTTTTTTGCTGAAAAAAACAGTTGCTTTTTGAGAACGAAAAATATATAATCAAAGCATGTTCTCGAGTACAAAAAACAAAAATAAATATACTAATATCTAAATGGAGGAATATGGATTTATGAAAAGATTAGCATTACTTACACTTTTTTGTTCACTTGCTACTGGAGTTATTGCAGCACCTAATGATGGTTGGAATGAAGGAATGATTTTATTTAAAAAAGGAGATACTACAAATACAAATTATTATAGAATTCCTGCTATTACAACTACTTCCCAAGGTACTATAATTGCAGTAGCTGATTATAGACACGATGGATATGGTGATATTGGATTAAATACTGGTGTTGATTTTGCCATAAAAATTTCTCATGATGGTGGAAATACATGGAGTGATAAAACTATTATTACTCCTGAAAATGGATTAGGAATATCAGATCCTGCTATTGTACACAATAGCGACACTGGTCGAACTTTTCTTTTTGGATACCAAAATGATAAATTTATAACTACTAAGCCTACCAGTGAAAAATCTGATTTTTTTATGTATACCTCAGATGATGGTGGAAAAACTTGGGATAAAGGTCAAAGTTTGAAAGATTTAACTCCAGAAGGATATAAATATGTATTACAAGGACCTGGAAGTGGAATGTATTACAATGGTACTATTTATATGCCTATTCAAGCCTGGCACCATGAAAAAGACCAACCTGATAAATCTACTGCTACTTCTGGCTTTATATATAGCACTGACAATGGAAAAACTTGGAATTCAGCAATTTTAAGACCTGAAAATTATCCTGTGGGAGCATTTGGAAAACCTGATATAAGTAGTGAAAGTAATATATTTCACCATAATGGAAAAATATATTTAGCTGCTAAACCTGAAACTAGCAGGGAATCTAAAAAAAGAGTTGTTTATGCTACTTCTGATAATGGAAAAACTTGGGAAAGAGTTGAAGAAAATTTTATTCCTGATGATGTTGCAGCTTGTGAAAGTAGTAGTTTATCCTTAAATGATAAAGTATATTTAGTTGCTTATACTAAAGATAAACCTGAAAGAAGAACAGGAGTATTTCTTACTACTAATACCGGAAAACATCTTCAAATTTTTGATACGAAAATAGATGGTTATACTTCTATGTCTCAGGACCTAGATAATCTTTATATTTTCCATGAAGGAAAAGCAGGAGAAGGAGAAATGCTTTTCAGAAGATTTGATATCTCTGCTAAAGAATATGCTAATATCAACGCTCAAATTCTTAATAGAGGTACTGACCTACTTGATGTACAAGATAAACTGTTTGCTAGTAGATCGTACTTAACTGGAGAATATGCTAGTCAAGATAACTCTGGAGTAGAAGCTGTTATCTTAAATGGTAATTATAAAATTGGGGCTTTTCATAAAAATTCTAAAGAAAATAGTAAAGATGTATATAGAACTATAGAGTACAATACTGAAGATACTACCTTAGTTCTTTCTCAAGATAATGTTATTACAAATAATGATAATATTTTTGCTGGATATCAATATACTAAACTAAGTTATCTAAACGGAAGTAAAAATGATATCAATTCCTTTGTTATTGGTTACTCTTTAAATCATAAATTTGAAAATGATTTTGGGTATAATCTAGGAATAAATGGTATCTATAGTAACAATAAATTAGATAGAAATGAAGCTGAAGGATTAGGTAAATCAGCAAGTTTTGATTCATATAGTATATCTTTAAAAAATGAGATATATAGAGATATAAAAGTTCAAGAAAATACTAATCTTAATCTAGCTACTGGTCTAAGAACTACTTACTTTGGACATGATGATATAAAAGAAAAAAATGGAAATGGATTTAATGATGCTTATGTTGATAGCTCTACAAATTTCTCTAATGAAATATATCTTAAAGTCAGTGCTGAACATGACATAAGATTTAATGAGAAATTTGCTGCTAAAATAGGAGCAAATGTTGGATATAATAAAGAACTTATGAATGTTGATGATTGGAGAGATAAATTTACTATTTTAGATGTTGAAAAAGAGTATGCTAGACCTATTGAAAAACATAGTGCTGGAGTAGCAAATGCTGGTTTCCATCTAACTTTAGATTTTGCTGATAAAGTAGAAACTACTCTTGCTTATACTGTTGATTCTACTGGAGAAGGTATAACTACTGGTAGACTAACTTACAAATTCTAATATTTTTAAAATATAATTCAACCAAAGAGAGAGATAACTAATATCTCTCTTTTTTACATTATGGATTTCTCAGTAACATACTATTTACATTTAGTATCAAATATATGAATAATATCTATTACCTAGATTAGGCATAGCACTAATCTCACTTATTATTACTCAATAGAAACTTCTTTATTTTTATCTAATATATTATATATGAAATTTGATTTTTTTAATTTTAAAACACCAAAAGATATTCAATTAGAAATTTCTAAAAATGTAAGACTTAGAAGAAAAAAGATGAAGAAGCTTTAACTATTGCAAATAATATAAAAAAATAGTTGAAAAAAATTTGAATATTTTTTGAAAAAGAATTCTGATACTATCTAATTTCTTATTGACTTTTTTACTATAAATGCTATAATTATACAATCAAATATGCTATTTTTTTAATAATGAATTACTAAAAAAATAGTACAAATAAAAAATATAGTTTAAAAGGGAGGAAAGATTATGAGTTTATTGGTTTCTTTTATTTTAGTACTTGCAGCTCTAGTTATAGGAGAGATAATTTCTACAAAAACAAAAGCTATCATTCCATCAGTTTTTATAACTGCAGTACTTTTTTTAGTGGGATATTGGACAATATTTCCAGCAGATATCATTGCTAAGGCAGGATTTTCCACAAATATAATTTATCTATCTATGTATTTTTTGATAACTCATATGGGTACTATGCTCAGTGTTAGAGAGTTAATTGCACAATGGAAAACACTAGTTATATCTATATTTGGAATCTGTGGCATCTGTATTGGTACTCTTTTACTAGGACAACTTTTCTTTTCTTGGGATATGCTAGTAGTTGCTACTCCGCCACTTACTGGAGGAGTTGTTGCATCTATAATTATGTCTGAAGCTGCAAAAGCAAAAGGATTAGAAACATTAGCTGTACTAGCTGTAGGTATGTATGTTATGCAAGGATTTGCTGGATATCCACTTACTGCTATTACTTTAAATATGGAAGGAAAAAGATTAGTTGAAAAATTTAGAAAAGGGGAGCTTCAACTTATAAAAAAAGATGAAAATACAACTGTAGAGAAAAAACTTATACCACCTATTCCTAAAAAATTTCAAAGTACTTATGTATTTTTACTACAACTAGGAATTTTATCTCAAATTAGTCTTTTTATAGCTAACCTTACTAACAAGGCAGTATCTGAATTTGTTATCTGTTTAGTTGTTGGAGCTATAGCTGCTGAACTTGGATTTATTGAGAGAAAACCACTTAATCTATCAGGAACTTTTGGTTTCTTTATGACTGGTCTAATGGCTTTTATTTTTGGTGGTCTTGCACAAGCTACTCCTGAGATGATAAAAGAGTTAATTGTTCCATTTATAGGAATTATAGCTTTTGGAGTTATAGGTTTAGTAGTTCTTTCTATCATAGCAGCAAAAATATTTAAAGAGTCTATTCCTATGTCAATAGCCATATCTTTAAATGCACTATATGGTTTCCCAGTTAACTATACACTAACTAATGACGCTGCTAAAGCCATTGGAAAAACAGATGAAGAGGTGGAGTTTTTAATAGAGTCAATGTTGCCAAAGATGTTAATTGGAGGATTTGCTTCTGTTACTATTATTTCAGTTGTTATTGCTGGAGTATTTGCTAAAATGTTATAGAACTAAGGGGGAGAAATATGAATATTAAAGAATTAGCAGAAAAAAATAGAGATTACGTTATCAATCTAAGAAGGGAATTTCATCAAATTCCAGAACCTAGCCTAGAGGAATATGAAACTTCTAAAAGAATCCAAGAAGAATTAGATAAAATGGGGATAAAATACAAAGTAGTAGCTAAAACTGGTGTTGTTGCTGAAATAGGTGGAAAACAACCTGGAAAAGTAGTAGCTCTTAGAGCTGATATTGATGCATTACAAGTTACTGAATGTACTGGTGTAGACTATGCCTCTAAACATCCTGGTATGATGCATGCTTGTGGACATGATGGACATGCTTCTATGCTATTAGGTGCTGCTAAAATTTTAAAAGAAATTGAAGGAGATATCAAAGGAACTGTTAAACTTTATTTCCAACCTGGGGAAGAGGTTGCACAAGGTGCTAAACTTATGTTAAAAGAGGAACCTTTAAAAGGAGTAGCAGATGGATGCTTTGCTATACACCTTTGGGCTGATATTCCAGTAGGTAAAATCTCTATAGAAGAGGGACCTAGAATGGCATCAGCTGACCTTTTAAAAATAGAGATAAAAGGAAAGGGAGGACATGGCTCTCTACCTCATCAAGCTATAGACTCAGTAGTAGCTGGTTCTGCAGTTGTTATGAATTTACAATCTATAGTTAGTAGAGAGATTAGCCCTCTAGAATCTGCAGTTGTTACTATTGGTTCTTTCCAATCTGGAACTAGATTCAATGTCATCTCCAATCAAGCTACATTAGAAGGAACTGTTAGAACATTTAGTAAAGAAACTTGTAAAAATATAGAAAACGCAATAAGAAGAATTGTAAAATCTACTTGTGAAGCTTATAGAGCTGAAGGAGAGGTATTCTATACTTATGGAACTACCCCTGTAATCAACGATCCAACTTGTTCTAAAGTAGCTGAAGAAGCTGTAGAAAAATTACTAGGTAAAGAGGGAGTAGCAAAATTTGAAAAGATTACTGGTGGAGAAGATTTCTGTTACTTCTTAGATGAAGTTCCTGGAGTATTAGCCTTTGTAGGAATAAACAATCCTGAAAAAGCAGCTAACTATCCACATCATCATGAAAAATTTAATATGGATGAAGATGGATTAGTATATGGTATGGGATTATATGCTCAATTTGCCATAGATTTCTTAAATAAATAGTAAATAAAAAAGGGTAGGATACTTTCCTGCCCTTTCTTATCCATCTACTTTTAAATTATTAATTAAAAGAAGAGAATCTTCTTTTCTTTCTAAAAGCTTTAATTCTTTTAAATATTGTATATCTCTATCTATTGTTCTTTTAGTTATATTTAGTTTTATAGCTAATTCTTCAATTGTTATTTCAGAGTTTTCAGATATAATTTCTAAAATTTTTAATAACCTTTCTCTTCTTTTTTTGGTTTTTACATCTATTTTAATATTTTGAACGACATTTTGAACGACATTTTGAGAATTTTTTTTATTTAAAAAGCTATCTTTAATATATAGTCTTGTTATAAAATAATTTCTATCCTCATCAGTTTCAAATTCTGGTTTTGGTGATCCATTTTTTTCCAATGCTCTTAATATTTTTCCAAATCCAGTATTTCTTCCCTCAGTTAAATGTAATTCCTTTAAAAACTCTCCTATTCTACGGTTTCTATATCTTCTATTTACTACCCGATAGTTTCTTAATCCCTCTATTGTTATAGAACGATCTGGTCCAGGAAAACTTAATATCTCTATCTTATCTGGTTCTACTCTCACTTCAATTGGTTCTCTTACATCATATCCTTTATGATAAACAGCATTTGCTAAGGCTTCTTCTATTGCTGCAAAAGGATAATTGTAATATCTATCACTTTCAGCCCTATCTGGAAATTTAATGATTTCTTCCTTAATTATATTATTTTGTATATATCTCAAGGCATCTTGTAACTGTTGATCTAAAGGTCCTTTAAAAATTTTCTCAATTATTTTATCTCCACCAACTCCATCTGGAAATTCTACAACTTCTATTTGTGTATATGGAAAAAATTTATCTGGTTCCATATTAAAAAATAGTAATCCTATATTTTTAGGTTTTCTATATTCTGGGAGAGTATTTACTATTCCCATATTTTGACAAATACTATAGAACTCTTCATTTTCTATGCTATTTATTAAAGAACTTTTTACCTTTGTTAAATAGCTTTTTATTAAAGTTACATTTAAATCCTCTAATTCTGATTGTTGATTTACTCTATCATCAAAAGGTATTTTATTTGCTAGAGAATATAGTAGATTCTCTTCACTTAAAGATGGCATAATTGTACTAGCCATTCTTCTTATATATGGTATTTTCTCTGTACTTGCAGTCGCTTTTCCATTACTATAAGTAAAGCTTTTAGGAGATTTATATGGTCTTAAATCTCCTCCTGGAGCCCAAATTACTATTAGTTTTCTTTCTTGAAAATCTACTACTTCTACAACTGGCAAATACTCTGGTTGTATCATTTTACATTTATTCAATAGATCTTTTAATATATCATCTACTTTATCAATTGGTATGCCCTTTATTGGAAATTTTGGACATCCATTTTCTTCTTCTACTCCTAATATTAAATATCCTCCACCCCAATTGTCAATATCATTAGCAAAAGCACAAATTGTTTTTAAAGAAGCTTCTGGCTTCCAACTTTCCTTAAACTCTATTCTAGCCCACTCTTCAACATTTCCAGAAAGTAATGTATTTATATTAGTTGGTAATCCCATTTTTATCTCCATTCTTTTTATTTTATTATAACATTTACTTTCTATTTTTTAAAGATAATACAGATAAATAAAAAAGGGTAGGATACTTTCCTGCCCTTTCTTTTACATATTAATTTACTTTATAACATTCATTTTTATAGCTTTGAATTTACAAGTATCAAAACAGATTCCACATCCTACACATTTTTCAGTGATTACATGGTGTTTTTCTTTTACAGCTCCTTCAATAGCTCCTACAGGACACTTTCTAGCACAAGCTGTACATCCCTTACAATTCTCTTCTATAATCTCAGCTTTCTTAGGTTCTACATCACTAACAATAGCTTTTGTAGGACATTTAGTAGCACAGATTCCACAAGAGATACATTTAGCTGGATCTATCTTAGCTAAGTTATTTTCAACTGTAATAGCTCCTACTGGACAGTTCTTAGCACAAATTCCACATCCTATACAAGCTGTAGTACAAGCTTTTTTAGCTGCTGCTCCTTTTTCTTTAGAAGAGCAAGTAACAGTTACTTTTTTACTTTGTGGTAACATAGCTATTACTTTCTTTGGACAAGCTTTTTGACAAAGTCCACAAGAGATACATTTATCTTCATCAACTTCAGCTATACCTTTCTCATTTACTTTGATAGCCCCTACTGGACAAACTTTCTCACAATCTCCATGTCCTAAACATGAATATACACAAGATTTATCTCCACCAGCATAAAGCATCATAGCAGCACAAGTTTGTAACTCTCCATCAAATTTATATATCTTAGTAGTTCTAGTATTATCACCTTGACATAGTACTCTAGCTACAACTTTTTCAGAAGAAACATCTACTGATGCTCCCATAATCTCTCCAATTTTAGCTGCTACAGCTGCTCCACCAGGTGCACATAATGACATTGGTGCTCCTTGTTCTACTATTGCAGCTGCATATCCAGAACATCCTGGAAATCCACATCCTCCACAGTTTGCCCCTGGAAGAATTCCACTGATTGCTTCTATTTTTGGGTCTACTTGCACTTCAAATTTAATAGAAGCAAATGCAAGGAATAGTCCCATAGCAAGTCCTGTTAACCCCAACACAATGGCTGGTATTAATACTGCCTCCATATTAACCTCCAATAATTTTTATATTTGCATACCACTGAATCCCATAAATGCCATAGCAAGTAATCCTGCACAGATAAAGGCAATAGGAATTCCTTTGAATGGAGCTGGAATTGCTGAATACTCTATTCTCTCTCTGATTCCAGCAAGTAAAACTAATGCTAGTGAGAATCCCACTGCAACTGCAAAACCATTTACAACAGTTTCAATAAAGTTATATCCCTCTTGAATATTGATGATGGCAACTCCTAGCACTGCACAGTTTGTAGTGATAAGAGGTAGGAAAACTCCTAGTGCTTTATATAGTGATGGTGATGTCTTAGCAATAGCCATTTCAACAAATTGAACTAATGCTGCAATTATCAGAATAAAAGCAATAGTTTGAAGATATCCCAATCCAAATGGAGCTA
>OGFK01001543.1_pt1 | contig 14324 bp, 9 predicted proteins | sample 1570931 | NCBI WGS metagenome assembly OGFK01 (sample SAMEA2581935, study PRJEB24529) | metagenome | biome: Human gut stool | place: China | collected 2011
ATGGATGGAGCTCTTTTCAATTAGAATACAGCGCACTTTTCAATTAGTATCTACATCTGAACAATAGTTCCTCTCATTTTGGAACCATTGTCTCTCTGATCAACTACTTCTTTCCTGCGAAAAAACAGTAATAGCAGTACCGATTGCCGAGCAGATAGCTGCTGCGAGCAACCAACGATCTTTCTCTGTCATGGGCGTTTCTGTTTTTGGAGATTGCTGTGTTTCCATTTGCGATCAGTTTTAGGTTTCCACCAACGAATTGCAGCGTCAACTTCGTGGCGGTTTTCGAAGTTTGACTCTGCAAAGGTAATAACTATTCTTGTGATAAAATCAAGAACTTATGATTCTAATGGTTCCTCCGTATTTGGAACCATTCGTTGAAGTTTCTCTCCAGGTTCAAGGTAGTGTGAAACTATGTCTTTCACTCTTGTCGCGAAGATCTTACGTATCCTTGGCGGTGACATAACTTCGAGTCCTGCACCCATCTGGAGAACACGACCAATAAACTCGTTGTTCATCTCTACATCAACAGAGAACTCAGCATACTCTCCATCTTCGTATAATCCGTAAGGCTTCACAACCTCGTATGAATGATGCAGAGGCTTTGTGTCTATTAATTTAAATATATAATGTTCGTGCGCGCGTATAACGATGTGTTCTTTGTTCGGGTGCTCCTTCATGTGGCTCACGCCCACGATGTCCTTGAAGAACTCATCATAATAGTGCTCCGGTGCAGGAACATAGTCCACCTTACTCCTCTCACGAGGTTTCTCTTGTATGCGGTCAAGAGCAATGTTGTACCCGAATTCCGGTTCTCTACCTTCTGCATGACCGAATAAATGCCATCGTCCATTGTACTCTTTCAAGTAATGCGGATGAAATAGTAAGGTTACTTGTTCATTGTCGTATGGCTTATATTCTATCTCCATCACCGTTTTGTTGGTAATAGCTTCATAGAGCTGAGGGAGATATTCTATATTGGTTAATATTCGGTCAAGGCTTGAACTTATCACCTGCTCACCTTTCCGGCGCTTAGCCTTCATGTCGAGCAAATCCTGACAATCATGGAAGAAGTACTCCAACCACGATTTAGGGAAGAATCCAGCAGAGTCCTGGCAAAACTTCCAGTACTGACGAAGATTATTGATGACCTTGGCATTACGCATGTCTGCAAGTGGATCATCATCCTTACCAACGTATCGAAAGCGCTTATTGCGGTTGTTGCCTTCTTCCTCAAAGCATTCGCCAACGTCCTTTTCAAGCTTATCGGCTATAGCTTTCTTTAGTGTGCCAACCACCTTCTTCAACTCGCCATACCCATCGCAATTTGACAAATTAGCAGGAAGTTCTTTTGTTGTCACACCAATATAATCAGCCATGATATCTGCATAACTAACCCATCGGTGACTCATAAGCCACCGATAGGTTATCAAAGCAAATTGTGCCTTATAGCTATCTCCGTCAAAGAGGTTCTTGCGTTGCATGATTATTAATCATTTGCCGGTCTTACGTTTATTGCAAAAAAGATAGGCTTTCCCGTTTTTGGATTCGTTCCTTCTTTTAATTCAAACAAAACCTCCTCTCTTTCAGAATAGTCGTATTCTCGAGGGGAATTGTTTGGTGCAAATCCCTTTCTATTGTCAATAATGTATACAGGATGATTATCTACAAGAATTCTGTTTCTGTCACCATTAATTTTTCCTCTTAAAGCAGAACTGCTGTCCGACCCAGTTGTAAAGGTATTTGTATTAGTGCGAGAAGGAGAAGTTGGAACTTGCATGCCACATAATTCATCTCGACATAATTGTAGAATTCTAACTTGCATCTTCGCGAACTCATAATCATAAATCGGGCGACTACCATTATTGACAATCATCAATAAACGCTCCTCCGGCATTGTCGAAGGAACACATTCTCTATGATTATATAGATGCCTTAATGCACGAGTTAAATTAGCGAATTCGGACGATTTATCAGGAAGATTGTTTCCGTTATTACTTCCTTCATAGTATAATTTATACAACGATCCCGAAAATGCATCCATTGAAGCTTCATCATAGCATCGCTTTCTTAAGATTCCAAATTCGATTGGATCTTCGTGAGAAGGAATAAATACCTCATGAACATTAATATACCGTTTATTTACGCCAACTCGCAATCTTTCTATTTGACCTACTAGCTCATTTAGTTCTTCTTGCTCTATGGAATCAACATCCACAACTTCCTTGTCATGGCTACATGCACGCAAATAATCTTCCAAATACCCAATCGGCAAATAAAAGGTCGATTCAGAAATGCTATTTACAAGACCCTTAGACCTTAAACTCGTTATTCCGTCTGGTATAGTTCCTTCAAAATTCTTAGGTCCTTTTGAAAGTAAGAACATTGTGGAACGCTCTGCTTCAGATACAAACCGATTATTAATTATCTCACATAAATAATCTCGAATTACATCATATTCAGGCAGAGCAACCTTTCTATTGGTATACATATGAGAAGCTACAAACTTAGCATAATATGGAACGCCTCCTGTCTTCTGAAACAAAGGAGACAATAAATCCAAATACTGTTGTCTTAAGAAAGTTTCTTCAATCAAAGAGCATTCATGTTGCCAAAGAGAGGTGAAGTCCTCCTTTGATGTTGAAGTAATCGTCACATTCTCCAATCCACAATTAAGTTCTGGAGAGCCTACACTCGTGCATATTGCACTCCATGTTGAGGTTCCGGCAATCCAAAATTTCAGATTAGACTCTGGAGAAGTAGCAGCACCTCTTATTCTTGAAAAGTCAGACGGAGTATCAAATGCCTCTAAAAGGAGATAATCAATTTCATCAAGAAGCAACAACAAATATTTGTTGTTCTTTGCAAGGCTGTTTGCAAGTGTAAATAGCACTTGCTTTTGATATTCAGGATTCCATTCTTCCATTTGTACTCGCATGTCGAGTTCATCGCAAGAAATATCTAAAGAACATCTTCTAGATATTTTCAGCTCCCCTTCTGGCAACAAATTATCCAAACACATTTTTGATGCAAGAAGCGAAGCCATAGATCTATATACAGCAGGAGTATTTTTCTTAACTCCACATTGAGTTTTTACATCAAAATACAAAGGGTAAGCCCCAATACTACTATTGTTAACCAAATATGTTTCCAAAGACTTCATTAAGCAAGTCTTACCAAAACGTCTGGCGCCAATTATTCCTGCGTTTCCTTTTCTTTTGGCACATGAAATCAATGTCTCGATTTCTCTATTTCTACCAAACAAATCTTTTGTAGAGGTAATATCAATACCTACAATGAAAGGTTCCATATTATTGATTGTTAAAGTGAAAATTCTAAATCTAAATCTCTATGGTGAACAAACCACCAACGTCTAAACAAGTCAACGCTCAAACGATACACCTCTCTACCTTCATCTGTAAATGAATATAGTATCTTCTTATCTTTTAAACTCACCAAAGCTCTTGTCATATTGAGTCGTCTTTCTTCATTTACAGAATACTTATCCCATAAGCGTTTAAGTTCATCCATACTTATGCCGCGTTCAATTTGAGTACTTTCTCTATTAAGGTAGGAAATAGATGAAATCAATTGATGCTCGGCAATATTTTCCGGATCAATCTGATTATTATGGAAATTAGTTTCATCCAAAGACTCCCAAGTATCTCCTTTACCAGGTTGTACTTCACCGGTTAATACTCTAACCACATCATTAACCTCATTGAATCCTAAATGTCTATGTTTGCTAGCGACAGCATACTTACCACATGCTAAGCATATCCATTGAATCCAATATGGCACACAACCAGACAAAGCGCGGATATAAGCTTTTGCCCTTTCGTCAAATATTATTTTAGGACATGCATCGATTAATTCATTTGCATATTGCTCCTCAATTTGGTTAATAGGCATTGGCAAAGTATTATTCATTTGACCTGCAATATACTCTTTTTCCTTTGGAAGTTCCTTTATATCGTAGGTACCAGAGTAAACAAAGCAAGCTTTTCCAGTCAACGCCAAATTTCTTAATGTAGAAATAAATGTCGCATCTATTAAACCCTCCTTGAGCATAAGTCGAACAAATGAGAACTCGTCTATTGTAACAAGCGGAATAACATTATTCTCGTTAAGGACATCGATTACCTTACAAAAATCAATTTGCGAAAGACTTTCTGCAGGAGGAAGACCATCTTCACCATAGGCTGCTTCAACTTTATCGGCCAATTCATCTGTTAACTTGTCATATATATTCGTTTCCAAAGCCCAAGTCCAAAATTGGGCAGAGGTCGAATTCTTGTATGGGAATTCGTTTAAATACCATTTGAAAGCTAAAATGTGTTTAGAAGAGTCTTCTTTTAATATCTGACCATCAATTCGATTTCTCAGATAATCCAAAATTGAAGATTTACCTGTACGAGTTAATCCATAAAGAATATAAGTCAAAGAACGATCTTTTGACAAATAGTGATCGATCAATGTCCTCAACTCTTTCTCGCGACCTTTAAATATGTGTTCCTCTGGAGTGTTGGATATTGTCCAAGGAATATCAATTTCGTCCGACAGCACATCCTCATTTTCCACTTCATATGTAGCTTCATATTCTCTTGGTTGTAATTCCTTACCTTGATATTTAGCTACTAAATCGAACTTCACATTGGCAGATATGATTTCATAGAAGTCAGGAGAAATAAATCTCTCTCCACAGCAATCTCCTGCGGATAACTCTTCATTATGAGTTATACTGTATTTTTTGCCATTAATTGATGCGGTAACAACGAAAGATTCAGCAGTAGAGTCACCATTATTTGTTACAACAATGCTGATACAGCCATTACCACTAAGATCTTTAGTGATAAAAGCAGGTTCGCAAGAAATACTCAAGACAGGCAATGTTCGTGCTTCTTTTTCTTTGATTTGTCGCCCGATTTCCTCCAGCCAATTGTTAAACAAGTGAGAAAAGAATGTTCTACCATAATTTGTGGTCGTTTCTGTAATTGATTTCTGACCATTGAGAAGAATTTGCTGAGATGTAACTAAGCTTCTATATCTTTCATTCTCTCTATGTCCAGCATAATTAGCGAGAGTATTTAGAACCTCTTTAACGATGTTTTGAGAATTTGTATCAGTATTTGTCATTAAGGCCGAGTGCTCTAGTACCGAATTCCATAATGAAACGAAAGTTGTTATGTCAAATTGGTCAAATTTCCATTCTAGGCAATCATGAAGACACGTTTCAAGTTTCGTGATTCTTGTTCGACGATGCTGAATAATTCTCTTTAAGAATGTACCCGAAGTTAATTTACTGTCAACATTCGCATTTTCTATTGAATTAATTAGATTACAACATTTTTTTCTAAGATTATCATCATCTCTGAAAGCAGAGAACATCGGCATAAGTCCGTCTGGTGAACCACTTAAAGTGTTCCACGAATTTTCAGATGATGCTCCTATTGCGATACATGATCGGAAGAACACTTTTTGTTCTTCATTGCTATCCCCAAACAAAATTTCTTGCAATTTTGCCTTTAAAGTCCAATCTTCCCAATCAGAGTCGGGAGTTTTTCCTCCTTCTAATTGCGAAATAACGAAATGTAATTGTAAATACTTTAATAGTAATTCTTGGAGGTGATTTTTCTCTCCTAAACTATTAAATATACCTAGAGCTTCAATATAATAGCTACAAGCGCAATCACAAAGAGCTTGTAATTCTGCAAATTCACCAGTATTGTTTCTTATTAAGTTGGCAAATCGAGCATACATTCCATGCCCTTTCATTCTTGCATAGTTAGCAACAGAAATCTTATACATAATTGAAGATGTCTGTTTGGTGTTATAATAAGCACCAGCTGCCTCTAAAAATAACTGAGCCTTACCCTCAAATGATTCCGTGTCGTCATTGCGTTTGTTTTGAGCTCTACCAAACAGTTGTTCGGCAGGAATTATTTCATTCGAAGGAAGTAGTTCCTGCCGTTTAGCCTCTTGGCACACATCCTCAAGAAGCATTTTGCTGATACTATCGCTTGAAGAATCTGGATTATTGATATCATTGGAATCCATCCTTTGAATGGACTCTTTTAGCTTTGTGATGGCATTATTATTGGGTTTAACACTTTCTGCATATAATATTGCTTTTAATGCCTCTTCTCTATTATTATCTTTCTGATACAATCTTGCCATTGTTATATACAAATGGCCAATGCTATTTACATTAACGTCACTCTGTTGTTCAGTTAGAACAATAAGATATGCAAGGGATTGCAAAGCTTCAGTTGTATGATTTAATGCAATCTCTGTATTCACAATTCTATCAAGATAACTTCTTAAGTATTTAGGGGTTGGACGACTTGTGTTTATAATTTGATAAGAACGTTTAAGACATTCTTCTTTCTGTCCATTTCGAATTAAAGTATCCAGTTCCTTCTCTAATTGCTTACACTTTGATTCGTTCAAGTTTGGCATTTTTTTGCTTAGGAAAGCCGTTACTTCATTTGAAAATAAAATTGTAGGCTTAACCAATTTTCTTTGCGATGAATCATTATCTGTGTGAGAAGTCTCTATGATTTTTGGAAATCTTGTTCTTTTACTATATGGAATACTATCTAAATCGACCTTGCCCATTACTTTTAGTTGAAGGCCTCCATTCTCTAATATTTTTTCCGACTCGGTTTTGTATAGTTCTACATTTGTTGGATGGATGGCTTTTATAGACTGATCTTCAGGGGTATTGGTTGATTTGTCATATTCTTCCGCTTCATCATCAAAAATATCTGGATCTGTTCCTACATACGAAAGGATAATTTTTTGGAATTTCTCTATTTCTATATAAGCTTCCTTTTTGGAAGTCATTTCATCCATCATGAACTTCAAAACAGCAAGCATTGTTTTTTTTCTTTTAGCTGTAACTCCTTTGCGATATACAAGAGCTTTTCTAAAAAGATTCATTACATCATGGTATGATGTTTCAATTAATGAAAACATAGTTGAATTCTCATTAATCCTGTTGCAATATAAGCGAGAACCAGGAGCGCAACTTTTTTTCTTGAAATTGACAAAATTCCCTCTTAACGTCTCCGATAATCCAGAATCAGTTGTTATATTTATACCATTGTCATTAATATCTACGATAGTTGCATTAGTAGGTATTAGCGTCCTATTGTTTATGGATAAAATTGGAAATATTTTTAACAATAATAGATCAAAGATATCAAGCACTTTCTGAGAAGACAAACTATCTGCATCTCTGAAATTATTTTCTACCTCAGTTGTGGTTAAAATATTTTGAATACTATCTATGGAAGTTTGACGAACCGTTATTATAGTTTCGTCCCTTTTTTTGATTGTTGCAAAAACCGGTGTCAGGTTAACGATTTCACCAGACACTTTATTTGTGTTAAAGGATATTTGAACCTTGTCGCCAACCTTATAGCTATTAGTTATAATATTGTACAGAGGAATATGGCCGCAATTAGGACAAATAAATGCGGATTTTGATATTTTTTTTCCACAATCTGGACATTCGACAAGTTTGTTCAATAACTCCGTATTTTTTGATTCTTTTATTGGGGCAATAGATGGACTTTGATCTTGCATCTGAATAGTATTTAATTGTTCTTTTGCAAATAAAAAAATGTTTTGGGCAATCCTTTGTAACCTAACCCCAGTCCATGTGATAGGTGGGTTATTAGCAGCTACTATCAAAATCTGTTTTGTCTCCTTTATTTGATGAAAACTAAAAATAACCCCGTATACTTCAAAATACAGGCATTTTTGGTTCTTATCATAATATAGTTTTGAATCATAGAAACTTGTTGCATTCTTTAGTACACAATCTGCAACTGCAGAAACTCTTGTTTTTATGAATTCATAAAACAATCTGAATTTATATTTTTCTGTTTTAATAGCAGCATTGAGTAAATTAATAGCAGATAGAAAATAAAAGAGTGAATTATCATCTGTGACATTTATTTTATTGATTACGCCCATCGCCTCATCAACTACATTTTCGTCAATTGGTTGTATTTCGTCTCCAACCAATTGACTGTATAGTCCAAATATGTGTTCTGATATTTTGCTCATAACATTTATCAATTATTGCGTTCAACCAAAAGTTCTCTAATATTAACCTTAAGCAAATCTGAAATCTTTGCTAACGTCTGCAAGTCTGGTTGTGAGGTATTCGTGCACCATTTGCTGACGGTAACAGGATCCTTGCCAAGTTGCTCAGCAAGCCACTTGTTTGTTTGACCTGCGTCTGCGAGAACTGCTTTCAGTCGATTTAGTTTTTGGGGATTTTCCATATTTAATAAATTAACGTTGAACACAAATTTACTAAATTACATCTTAATAAAAGAAATAATATGTAGTTTTCTTCAATTTGGAGTGGCAATTTAACATTAACTACCGAAATACACAATAAATTGATGGAAATTACAGGATGCGCTTTAATATTAACGTGTTTATCCACATATGTGTGAAAATATATCACATCCATCCTTGCTCACCCCTTAATAAAACATTTATCAACAGTGTTAAGATGGGTGTGGTAAAACGACCTCTATCCATGCGTAAGAGTCTCTTGTGCTAAATCAACTGCAATTTATGGTATTATTTTAAAAGATGTTGCTAATTTTGTAGTTTAGAATGTTTTGTATTTATTAAATGGTTCGATACAATGGGTAAAAGTCATCTGTTTTTAAAGAACGAATTTGGTATCTGCCTTAAGTTTAACCGAACAAGAGGCAGAGATGATGAAGAAGAAACTTCGGAAGACGAAAAGAATTATTGTCGGCAGAGAGAAAAGCTTCATCGTTGCCGAATTAATTTTAAGCAAGCCTTAGAAGAACGCCATAGCTTACGGAGACAAGATGTGGTAAGTGAACATTTTGATATGCTGTCTATTGATTTTTTGAAAATTGCAGATAGCACCTTAACAAGACAATATTGCCAAGTCTATGGATTATCCGAGCTTAATTATTCCAACATGAATCAGACTGTCCTATTCGCTATAGTTGACGAAGATCGATTTAATGATGTTTTTATAACTCAAATTGATTCCTTTTCAACGGAAGAAAATAACGAAAGTACAGAATATAAGCCACTGACTTTGATGGCCGGTTTTAGTTATTGGGATAGTGATTCGATGAAGCCTTTTGGTATTACAAGCGATGATGCTCATGATGTACTTCTAGAGTTGGTGGAGAGTTCACCTAGAATAGCGATGAAACATCAAGCTATAGTGAAAGCAATGGAGGAGTATTTAGATCAGAAGCAGATTCTTTATAAAAGGATAGAATCTGGAATATACCAAATAAACTTCATTTCTAAAGATGATTTGGCTATTTTATTGGATAATTTTGATGTGATACAAAGAATTCAATCTTTGTACACTACTCGTGTACGTCCTAACACTTTTGGTGATTTGGAAAGGGTGTCAGATGCAACTTTAAATTTGCTGGAAGGAGCACCAATTATTGGTGTAATTGATACAGGTGTTCAAAGACTGGCCGTACTAGATCCCATATTGGAACATGATGGACTTGATTTAGTTGATAAGAATACCCCGCATCCGTATGAGATTGATTTAAGGTCCGATTCAAGTCATGGTACAACTGTTGCAACATTAGCTGCATTCGGAAACAACTTCTATCGTAACATGGATGCTAACGTAGTTGATGCTGATGCCAAAATCTTTTCTATCAAAGTACAGAGAGGCGAAACTGGACTCGTGAACATCGCCGACATAAAAGAGGCTATCACTATAGCTCATCAAAACTATGGCATTCGTATCTTTAATCTTTCAATGTCCGTTCGTGGAAAATTTTATAATGAGGATATTTCTACTTATGCATATATACTTGACGAATTAGCCTACATATATGATTTGCTGATTTTTATTTCCGTTGGTAATCTTAGTGAAGAGGATATTAAGAATATGCAGATTGTTGCTGCTAATCCTAATACGAGTGAAAGAGTTAAGCGTTTTCTGAAATATCCGAATCATTATTATAATCCCTTCATTTCGATAGAAGAAACAGAGTGTCACGACGGCGAGTGTATGAATCTTTGTGAACCTAGTGAAAGCATGAACAACATGTCTGTTGGTGCTATTGCTGAAAGTTATAATATTAATCACGGTAATCATGGATTGAGTTTGGGGTGTGAGTTTCCTGCTTATTATTCGCGTAAATACCACATAGACTACAATTCGTTGATTAATGGCACTCGTTTCAAGAACAACCAAAAAAATAAGAATCTCTTTAAGCCAGATATTGTTATGCCTGGTGGTGACCAATTGGATGTTGAGTCACGCATGCTAGTTTTAGCACCGAGAATAGATGGAACAGGCCTGAAAATAGAACAAAACTCTGGAACGAGTTACGCAACTCCATTAGCAGCTAATATTGCAGCTAAGATTGTTAGTAAATATCCTAACATAAATATGCAATCAGTGAAGGCTTTGATGATTAATAGTGCAGAACCGATTAAAAAGTATTATCTCGAAGAGATTATCGATGAATTGAAATTTTTGGATAATAATTCATATCCCTATGTTGATAGTAAAGAGAAAACTCTTTTATCCAAAAAGTATAGTGCAGAACGATTATCCAAGTATATTTCTGGTCATGGTGTGCCTAACATTTCTAAGTGTATAGATTCAGACGATAATCGTTGTACGTTTGTTATTGAAGATACAATAGCTTTCGATAGTCACAAGGTTGTTAATCTGAATATCCCTAATTATTTACTTCAATACTCAAAGAAAGGTGTATTATTAACTTTAACTGCTACACTTTGCTATAAGTTTAATCCTAAACGGGCTGATGTATTATCTTATTGCCCAATTCATATTGCTTTTAACTTTGGAAATAGTATGAATCATGATGAACCAAGAAAGAATGCAGAGGAATATGCAAGTAAAAGAGCCTCTGACGATAAGGATAGAATGGCAATAAAGTCTAGCGTAGGTTCATGGTCTGATGATTTTTACCCTGTATCAAGTAAAATGTTCTCAAATGTACAGAAGATGAGTTTAAATATTAGCCGTGATGAAATCGAAAAGATTCGTAATCAGATATCTATTATTTTTCGATGCACAGGTCGTGAGTATTTAGAAGGCACAAATCATCCATTCTCATTTGTGCTGACGATTGAACAAAAACATTCTGCAGAATTGGATGGGAACAGTTTATACGATAGTTTGGAGCAAGTCAATATAGTGGAAGCTATTGCTCAGGCTGCTCTTGAAGCAGAACTATAATTTAAATTTAAACGATAAAAGGATTGGCATTAGCTAATCCTTTTATCGTTTAAGAGTTTTTTCCAAATATTAGTTCGAATAATATTGTCATTATATCCATCTAATATATTCCGTTTGATTGCATTAAGCAAAGCGCGTTTTATAACGTAGTAGGACAAATTTCTACATTCGCTATTGATAATGTTTTCTTTGACTTGTTCATCGTCAAAGACGAACCGATCTTTAATCGTATATTGGATAAGAGCATGTACCTGTTCAGAGTTTGGTAAATCCATCTTAATAGATAAATCAAACCTTCTAATAAGGGCTTCGTCTATCATTTGTAATTGATTAGTAGCTGCAATGATGATAGTATCTTGACTTACAAAATCAAATAGTTGTAATATGGTATTTACAACCCGTTTCATTTCGCCATGATCTTGATCGTAATCTCTTATTTTCCCTAAGCTGTCAAACTCATCAAGCAAAACAATAGCTTTTTCCTGAACTGCAGTCTTAAATATTTGAGTGAGATTTTTGCTTGTTTCTCCTAGTCTCGATGAAATGACTGTACCCAAATTGACTATAATCAGTGGACGATTCAATTCGCCAGCTAATACATAGGCACTTAATGTCTTTCCACATCCTGATGGGCCATGAAGCAATATCTTATTGGATACTGGAATATCCATTTGGACAAGAGCCTCAGTTTGTTGTCTTTCCTTGATAAAATATTCAAATTCCTCACGAACATCTTGCGTACAAACTAAATCCTTCATTGTAAATGAAGACGTTACTGTCTGTAAAATATACTCGTCAGCTTTGTAGTCAAAATGCTTATTTAGTCGATATTCTTTTAGCTTTCCCAATGAATTCTCTCTATCAGAATCTTTAATGATAGATAGGATTTCAGTTGCAAATTTGCCTCTGTTATTTTGTTGAGAATATTCTACATACTGATACAACAAATCTCGCAAACGAGCATTGTCATTTGCTAAGGCAAATTTTGCTATTTGCTTGATGTAATCAGCCTGCTTCATAATGAATTTATTTTCTTTAATTTACAAAATTAGGCAATTTAGTCGAATTACCAAAATTTTGGAAGATTGAAAAGGATAATTTAACAAGAGATCAATTTCAACATCAACTTTATAGAATCTGTTTGCATTAACATCATATCGCAATTTATGAAAATAAGTATTTCCCTTATTTGTTTTATTGATGTCTTTTCTTCTCAGTTTGATATGGTTGGGTGTTTGATAATTTGCTCATCTATTTTAATCTTATGATTTCCAGTTGTTGTTCGCAAATTCTTTCTGATTGTATCAATGGTGGAATTGACAAACCATTCGTGGAATGTTTGTATAACGAATTGAGCCGTGACATCCCGGCTGATGTTATATTGGAAAGCAATGTTCCAAGCGAAGTTCTTTAATGAAATTTGGGTAACAGCTGTACGCCGTTTGATGTGGATGTTTACGCTAAGAGCTTGCTGATTGGTGACAAAGTATCGGACACATTCGCAGATTTGGAAAATTTCTTCTTCGCTAAAATCAAACTGCCTGAATGTATTTCGAGTGTATTGCAATACGGCTTGTAGTTTTTCATCTTCTTCTCTTTCTTTTTGCTGTAGGTATTGTCGTTCTTTGTGCTGGTACTCATAATGGAATAACTCCATCCGTTTCATTTGAATATTGTCATTGTCAACCGTAGATATAGCAGTTGCAAAAGTGCAATCATCTTTAGTTTGTCGGTCAGATTTCGTAGGCTTATGGCGGACTAAAAAAGCAAGAGATATTATATGTGCCGACAGAGAGAGGCATAAATGGTAAATGAGTTTTAGAGCAACATAACAAGCTACCATGACAAAAGGGAGAATGCTTAACTGCACATTCAAAGCATCACTTACTGGAAATGATATTGTGGATGCCAGAAGCACTGTTACTACTTCTATTGCCCACGATTGGAATATATGTTGCCTTTGCTTCATAACTATTTTTATCTATGGTTGTCTTGCAAAGGTATAATGTATTTCCATAAAAAACGAAAGCCAAAAATAAGCAGCAAAGAGGCAATAACTTCATTTTATGGTGTTTTTGCAAACAAGAGCATAACAAGAGAAAATACCGATGAAAAAATGAAAACATCTGCAAATAAGAAATGAATAGTTAAATAAATATAAATCTTTCTTTGACCTACATAAAGCCAGGTTTGTCCTTATGCTTTTTGTGTGTCGCTTATAAAATTGTCCTTATTTGTACCATAGATTTATAAATTGCTTATAATCAATATATATTATATTTGAGGAAGTCAAATGATTCCGATAAGGAAACAGATAACAAACAATAAGCAAAAGCGTGCAGCTCAATGAGTTGCACGCTTTTTGCGTTTATAGGGTTCATGGTTGCTATGCGTTTTCTATGGGCTTTTTTATCTCTTATTTGCGACATGTTTGCGACACGTCTTATTTGGTGATAAGGTACAACTTAAATTGATATAAACCATTTAAAACGAGAAGAATATGCCAAGAGGAAATTATACTATTCAAAGAAGTTGCGAGGAGTGCGGTAAAATCTTTACTCCTCCCACATTGATGTCAAAGTATTGTTGTCCAACTTGTTCCAAAAGGGCGTACAAGAAAAGGCAAATCGCAAAGGAGAAAGAGGCGATACGTCAAGCATTAGTCAGGCGAATACCATCCAACAAGGGGTATCTGACAGTTAAAGAGTCTGTGCTGATTTACGGCATTAGTAAAGATGTACTTTATCGTATGATACGGCAGGGCTTGATACCATCATACAATTTTGGTCAGCGTCTGACACGCCTTAGTCGGCAGTATATGGATGAACACTTCAAAACAAAGGCTGGCAGTAGAAAGAGAAAAAAGGAAGCATTGTCCTTTGAACCCAAAGACTGTTACACTATCGGAGAGATTGCCAAAAAGTTCCATATCAATGACAGCAGTGTCTTTAAGCACATACGCCGTCATTCTATTCCTACACGCCAAATTGGTAATTATGTTTATGTTCCCAAATCACTAGTGTCCACTAAAAATTTTTTGGTCACTAGTCGGTTAAAAATTAAATAA
>OGFK01001544.1_pt1 | contig 14316 bp, 7 predicted proteins | sample 1570931 | NCBI WGS metagenome assembly OGFK01 (sample SAMEA2581935, study PRJEB24529) | metagenome | biome: Human gut stool | place: China | collected 2011
GGGTTACGCTGTACACGTGCTACAGTAACAAGGTTCATATAATAAAAAGTAAGCTCTGTAAGCTCCGGAACCATGGACTGGATAAAGATAGTGGATTTCTCAGGATCAATGCCGCATGCAAGATAATCCAGGGCAACCTGAAGGATGTTCTGGCGAACTTTTTCAGGGTGTTCAGCATTATCTGTTAATGCCTGTGCATCTGCAATCATAATATAAATTTCATCATATAAGCCGGAGTTCTGTAAACGAACACGCTCGGATAATGAACCAACATAATGTCCAACATGAAGGCGGCCGGTTGGGCGGTCACCGGTTAAAATAACTTTGCTCATTTTGCTCTCCTAAAAGTAAATTCCGATTTTCCAGAGAGTTTCTGGAAATTCTCAGTTACTACTATTATAAGGCCTGCGAATGTTACCGTCAATGATTTTGGGGGAATAAATGAGGATATAATTTATTGAATATTTATGCAATAAATACATTTACAGAATTGATTAAAAGAAAAGATTCTGCTAGAATAATAAATAGCTTCCGGCAGGATTGCAGAGATGCGTAACAGAAATATGTCATGCGTTGTATGATAAGATAAAAGGAGTATTTGCCATGCCAGTATTTGATTTCAGCGGTGCTTCAGACAAGAAACCAGGTGTACAGTCTGAATGTACCTACACTACTTTCCAGTCTAATGAAAAGGAGACTTCCCCTGAGAAACCGATCATGATTCTGGATAACAGCAGCCGTCAGTGGAAACATCATTCATGCGGTATTTTTACTAATCCAATCAAACGTACATCCTTTGAATTTAAAGAGGATGACGGCGTTTTCAGTGCAGATATCATCAGTATTGATTCAAGATTTGTAAGTCTTCTGAAATGGCTTGGGGAGAATCATATCAATGTGCGCCTTTCAGGAGAGAATAAAGAGAATGGTTATGCAGTTTATAAGATTCGTGAAACTGCTTTTGGCGGCGGCACGAAACTTTCCGCAGAGGACGGATTTCTTCAGTTTATGATCGAGAGACTTCTTGCAAGCAGTGCACCTGCAGAGATTGTTGAGGATGAAGATGAGGAAGAAACAGGGGATGAGATGAAGCTGACAAGCATTCAGAGCATCACTGATTTTATGACCTGCGCAGGCAGAACCCTGCCGGACAATATCCGTCTCTGGGCGAGAAGAAATCTTGCAGTTGCCCGCTCTCATGAGGTATCTCCGGAAGAGAGACGCCACGCTCAGCGTGCACTGTCCATTATGATGAATATTCAGTGGAAGAATAACTACTTTGAAGCAATTGATCCGCAGGAAGCCCGCAGGATTCTTGATGAAGAACTCTACGGAATGGAATCTGTAAAACAGCGTATCATTGAGACGATTATTCAGATCAACCGTACCCATACACTTCCTGCATACGGACTTCTCCTTGTAGGCCCTGCAGGTACAGGTAAATCCCAGATTGCATACGCGGTTGCCCGTATCCTGAAACTGCCTTGGACAACTCTGGACATGAGTTCCATCAATGATCCGGAACAGCTTACAGGAAGTTCCAGAATCTATGCAAACGCAAAGCCTGGAATCATCATGGAAGCTTTCTCAGCAGCAGGAGAATCCAACCTTGTATTTATTATCAACGAGCTTGATAAAGCAGCGTCAGGTAAGGGCAACGGAAACCCTGCAGACGTACTTCTTACTCTGCTTGACAACCTTGGATTTACAGATAACTATATGGAATGTATGGTGCCCACAGTGGGCGTTTATCCTATTGCTACGGCAAACGATAAATCTCAGATCAGCGCACCTCTTATGTCCCGTTTTGCAGTGATCGATATCCCGGATTATACATCAGAAGAGAAGAAGATCATCTTCTCCAAATACGTTCTTCCGAAAGTTCTGAAACGCATGAGCCTCAAGGCAGAAGAATGCGTAGTAACAGAAGAGGGTCTGAATGCCATCGTTGAATTGCATAAAAATACAAGCGGTATTCGTGATCTGGAACAGGCAGCAGAGCATATCGCAGCCAATGCCCTGTACCAGATTGAAGTAGATCACCTGACAGGTGTGACATTTAATGCAGATATGGTAAGAAGATTACTTTCCTGAAAAAAATCTTGACAGAGATAAAAGTTGAGAGTATACTGTCAGACATCAGCAAGATAAATCGTAAAAATTGCTGATAAAAATAAAATAAGATCTTCAGGGCAGGGTGCAATTCCCTACCGGCGGTAAAAGTCCGCGACCCTTAGGTATCTTGAAACGCGAAGTGTTGAAAGATGCGAAAGGCTGATATGGTGCAATTCCATAACCGACGGTAACAGTCCGGATGAGAGAAGAAACTTTGATGCTGTTCATGCGTACCTCGCATGAAAATTCGTTTGCGCGTGCAATGCCCCTTGGAATGTGTTCCGAGGGCTTTTTTATTGCAAAAATGCAGTGTCAATCGCAAGTCTTAAGAAGAATCCAATCAGAAAAATTGGAGGAATAAAACATGAAAACGAAATTCAAAACCAGAGATTTAACCATGATTGCCATGATGGGTGCCATCTGCTGCATCCTGCTGCATATTGATTTCCCGCTTCCCTTCCTGCCCCCCTTCATGAATTTTGATTTGGCAGGTCTGGTAGAAATCATCGGCGGCTTTGCCATGGGGCCTTTGCAGGCAGTCTGCATCATTCTGGTAAAAATCCTGCTGAAGCTGGCAACCGAAGGCACCTCCTCCGCATTTACGGGCGAGCTGCAAAACTTCCTGTTAAGCTGTGCGTATGTACTGCCTCCCGTTATCATGTATCACCAGAAAAAATCTAAAAGAACCGCAATCATCGGTATGGCAATCAGCTCTGTCTTCACAGGCATCGTTGCCATCTTCACAAACCTGTATATCATCATTCCCTTCTATATGGCACTGATGGGACAGGATATGAGCTATTTCGTAGCCATGTGTACCGAGGTCAACCCTCTGATTTCCAATGTATTCACACTGGCAATCCTTGGGATTCTGCCCTTCAACCTGATTAAATGCGGCATCAACTCCGTTGGCGCAATGCTGCTGTATAAGCACTTAAGCCCCATCATCCACGGCAATGCCTCTGCAAAAAATAAAAAGGCAAACATCATAAAGAAAGCGGACGAAACAAAAATCTGAGTATAAAAAGCACAGAGAAGCAAAGGAGAAACCGAAATGAAATTCAGCTTAGACAAAAACCTTACCTTTGAACAGGCAAAAGCCCTTTTCTTTGAACAGCTGGGTGATTGGAAGATTATGGCGCTTGCCAGCAGTGTAAACGATTACGTTATGGTGCGCAACGTCAGCTGCCTGTTCTATAACGACAAAATCTATTTCAAAACAGACAAGGACTTCCGCAAAACAAAGCAGCTTTACGAAAACCCCAATGTTGCCCTCTGCTATGGCGGCATTCAGGTGGAAGGGACTGCGAAAAACTGCGGTCTGGTTGTGGATGAGCCCGGCAGAGTGTTTGAAGGCCTTTATAAAAAACACCTCTGGGGCAGCTACAATAAATACAGCCACGAGGATTCCGAAATCATTATCGAGGTAACCCCGAAATTCGTTGAGGTCTGGGATACCAGCGAGGATAACTACGCTTATCAGATTTTCATCGACTTCGATAAAAAAGAGGTTACGGTAAAGCCTTACGATAAGAAATAATTTCCGAAATCCATTGTATTATTTTTCCTATAAATAAATACAGAATAAGAGCATCTGTTCTCCGCAGATGTTCTTTTTTTGTCCATATAGTAATTTTATGATATAATTCATTTATAAAAATTTCCGAAAAGGAGGAGAAGCCTTGCAGAAGCTGAATATTGCCATTCCGCAGGATGCGGTCTGGATTCTGAATAAACTGAATGAGGGCGGTCACGAAGCGTATATCGTCGGAGGCTGTGTCCGCGATTCCATTCTGGGGCGCATGCCGCAGGATTGGGACATCACCACCTCTGCCCTGCCCGAGGAAACCAAGACTATCTTCGACCATACCTTTGATACGGGCATCAAGCATGGCACGATTACCGTCGTCCTGCATCATGAAAATTATGAGGTCACAACCTATCGCATCGACGGCGAATATGCCGACTGCCGCCATCCGGACGAGGTCTCCTTCACCAAAAAGCTGAATGAGGATTTGCTCCGCCGCGATTTTACCATGAACGCCATTGCCTATCACCCCAAGGAGGGCTTTCGCGACCCCTTCCATGGGCAGGAGGATATTGCCGCAGGCATGATCCGCGGCGTGGGTGAGCCGGCAAAGCGCTTTCAGGAGGATGCCCTGCGGATGCTGCGCTGTGTGCGCTTTTCCGCGCAGCTTGGCTTTGCGATTGACCCCGAAACATGGGCGGCTCTCTGCGCCAATACGGCGCTGATTCAGAAAATCAGTGCGGAGCGAATTCGCGAGGAGCTGCAAAAGCTCTGGCTTGCCCCCTTTGCGAAAAAAATGCCTCTGCTCTGGGAAAGCGGTCTGCTCGCACAGATAGATGCGACCCTTTCCGCAAGCCTTATCGCAAACAGTCAGACCCTTTTGGAGGAAATTTCCCTTTGTCCGAAGGATAGTATTCTGCGGTGGTGCATTGTTTTGCAGCATTACCCCCTCAGCGAGGTGAAGGGCTTTTTAAGAGGTATGCGGCTCGATAACCACTCCATCAAGCGGATTTCCCTGCTTCTGGATGAGCTGTCCGCGGATTTGCCGACAGAGCCCTATCCGCTCCGCAAAAAGCTCAGCACCATCGGACAGGAGGCAACAGCGCAGCTTCTGCTTCTGCAAAGCATCCTGCGTCCCGCCTCTCCCCACGCCGAAACAAAAGCCGCCTTGGAAAAAATCCTTGCGGCAGGGGATTGCCTTTCTCTGAAAACCCTTGCCCTAACGGGACAGGATTTGATGGCACTCGGTGCGCCGCACGGCAAAATCCTAGGCACTATCCTTGCAGAGCTGCTGGATATCGTTCTGCATGCGCCCGAAAAAAACACAAAAGAAACGCTGACAACGCTTGCACTTGCGCTGTTGGAAAAACGGTAAGGAGGAAACAGCCATGATTAGTGAAAAAGGATTTATTTTGGAAAACGGTACGGAAATGCCCTTCCTTGGTTTTGGCACCTATCTGGTGCAGGAGGAAAAAATCATTCTGGATGCGCTGGACTGCGGCTACCGCCATATCGACACCGCCAGAAGATATGAAAACGAAAAAATGATTGGCAACGCCCTACAGCAATGCGGTATCCCCCGCAGAGAGCTGTTCCTGACCTCTAAGGTCTGGAAAACGGACTTGGGCTATGATAAAACGATGGCAAGCTTTGAAGCCTCCCTCAAGGATTTGCAGGTGCAGTATCTGGATTTGTTCCTCATTCATTGGCCCCTGCCCTTCCCCGGCGCGGATTGGAAGCCGCTGGTAACGGAAAGCTGGCGTGCGTTGGAGCGGCTTTATGATGAAGGCGCAGTGCGTGCCATCGGTGTCTGCAATTTCCTGCCGCAGCACCTCCTGCACGTTCTGAAAACCGCCAATACCGTCCCCATGATTGATCAGTTTGAATTTCACCCCGGCTATCCGCAGTATGAAACATTACAGTTCTGCCAGAGCCGCGGCATACAGGCGGAGGCATGGAGTCCCCTTGGCAGAGGGCGGCTTCTGGAGGACCCTCTGGTTCTGGAGCTTGCGAAAAAATACGGCAAAAGTCCGGCGCAAATCTGTCTGCGCTTCTGCCTGCAAAATAATGTCCTGCCCCTGCCGAAATCCTCCGCACCACAGCGCATGAAGGCAAACCTCGATATCTTCGATTTCGAGATAGAGCAGGAGGATATCTATCGTCTGCTGACCATGCCCCAGACAGGCTGGTCGGGACTTCATCCGGAGCATTTTGAGTAAAGTCGAAATTATTTAGACAGAAGAATAACCTGACAGCGATTGTTTGATCCATATAAAATCATTCGAAATTATTTGCAGCCGCTTGACCGGGTATTTCCCTTGTAGTAAAATAAAAATTTAGTAAAATAAAAATTGTCAAAAAACAGCAAATTTTATCGAAAATCATTCATAGCAGAAAGGAAGGAATCTCATGAAAACACGCATACTCTCTTATCTTTTGGTGTTTTCCATGATACTCGCCCTTTTGCCTGCTTCCGCATTGGCAGAAGGAGAAAGTACCACAAAGCCGCACATCCCCGAGCAGCATGTCACCGCCACAGTGAAACACGCTTTTGACAACAGCGGAGCGGAAACGGGGCAGATTACAGCGCAAATCGAAGCCTATCTGACGGATACGGATGACCAATCCCGCACCGTTAAGCCCTGCGATATCATCTTCTTGATAGAGCAATCCACCTTTATGAATACGCAAAACGATACAACGCAGTATGGGCAGGAGCGAGCGGATATTCTCAATTCCATGGAAAGTCTGCTGCAAAATCTTCCTACCCCCACCAAAGGCGAACATCGGGTGGCAATCGCAGGCTTTGGGCGTATCAATAACAGCGGCACATCCGCTTCATACTCATCCGATTCATACATCCCAAGTCAGCACCCCGGCACAAGGCTATCTGTAACCCAAAACCCCAGCTTGAACACAGGCTATTATACCTGTGAAAACAATGCTCCTGTCTTCCATTCCCAAAGCGGTTGGACAGAATGGAACAGAATCACAGGTTACGATGAAAAAACAACCCTGCCGCAAATGCCGAATGGCTATCTTGCCAATGAAGACTATGATGATGTTTTTATGAGCGTCTCCGATGCCGAGGCTGTCATTGATGTTGATAAAATGGTATCCTGGCACGCAGGTGCCTCCCGTATGGATGCAGGTCTGCAAATCACAGAGCAGTTGGCAAAAATTGCAAAAGAACACAAGACAAACAGCAAGGACCGCAACCTTATCATCTTTGTTGCCGCCAGCTCTCTGCCCTATCAGAATAGCGCAGGCTTTCAGATTCTTCGTTCCGAAGCGGCACAGTCAGCGGCAAAGGAATTAAAGGAAACCTATAACGCCACCATCTTCGGCTTTGGTGACTTCCGTGCGCTGAACTTGAAGGATATGACTGCGGAGGAACAGCGTACACAATTCAACGAAACCATGGCAGGAATCTGCGGCAATTCCACCACACAGGATGGCACACCCTATTTCAAGGGCTTGAGCCAAGTGCATGATATTGGTCAGGCGCTCAATGAACTGCTGATTCAGATTGACGCAAATGTCAATCCAAATACGAAAAGCCTGGATATCGATGTGAAGGACTTCCAAGAAAAATCCACAGAGCATACCTCGCATACTTGGAAGGAATTGAAAAAGAATCACCATATCCTTACAAGCAGTGCCATCAACGAAACTGCCTCTGTGGATTATTACCGCTTTACGGGGTATGAAAACGGCAATCCGCAATTTGCCACAACCCCCTATCTGCACATCGAGCGGAGCCTTTCCAATATCGGCAGTGGCGACAGTATTCAAACGGCACTCAGCCTTCAGCCGATTCCCCCTGCAAACACAGAAGGGACTCCCTACGGCGTAAAAGCAGTGATTACCATTACCGATCCCGTCTGTGTGGACTATATATGGGCAGGGCGTTGGACACCACCGGATCTCAAGCCGCCCAAACACGAGCACGCCGCGCGTGGCGCGAAGCACAGCCCCACAACTCCGACACAAAATGAAACCAACCTCGAAGACATGAAATTAAAATTTGACGGTTGGTATCGTCTTTGGGATGACAACATTGACTATGAGGGGAACGGAAAGAAAACTTGGACGTATGAAGGAACAAGATACGTTGCCTATCAGGGTACCGTATTTGATGCCTTCGGCAGTGATTTAACCCTGTATGGGCGTTGGATTCCTTACATTGATGTAAATTTCCAATGGAGTGGCTCTGTCCCCGAAGACGCAGAGCTGCCTTCCACCGTTTCCCTTCCACTGAGCGACAGCGAAACCGCCTCCTTTACCCCCATCGTACCATCCAAAGAGGGGTATAAATTTGACGGCTGGTATAAGGATCCCGACTGCAAAGAGCTTTATAAAAACGGCGAAACCCTAACAGAGAATACCACCCTTTACGGCAGTTGGACGAAAATCGGCACAAAAGCGGTTACCTTTACCGTTGTAAACGGCAGCTGGAATACGGAAAGTGCTTGGTACCAAAATAACATCGGAGATGCAGATGCAGATACAACTACTGACACCATTACCGTCAATGTTCCCCTGCGCAACGGCAAAGGCACGCTGACACGCGATTTGATTCCTCATGTAGATAATAAGGATATGACACCCGCAGACAACTACAAAGCACCCGGCACTTGGGGGAACAACGCCCCCGATACCAATAAGGATGCCATCACCGAGGACGGCACCTATACATATACCTACACCTTCCCCAAGGCGAATACCTACACGATTACCTATCGTTGGGTAACCGACACAGAGGTACCTGAGGGTGTGAGCCCACCTGCACAGCAGGAAAATAAGGAAGATGGCAACGGCACAAAGCCGACCTTTACGATTGCAACCGCACCCTCTACTGCTGATGATAAATGGCACTTTGAGGGTTGGTATACAGCAGATACCACCACTCAAACCGATAAACCGATTACAGGCGAACATAACTTTGACGAGTTTGCCGATTTTGCCGATAATGGCGGAAAAAACCTCACGCTTTACGGCAAATGGACACACGATCCCTGCACCGTAACCTTCTATGCGGACTACCATCAGCCTGCACATGGACATTTTAATGCAGATGATTATAATACAGATGGTTACTCAATAAGCTATACCGTTCCTTACGGCTCTACACTTGCCAAGGTATCCAAAGAGGTTCCCACACCCGTCACAGATCCTGCACACCCCTACTACTTCGAAGGTTGGGGGGATGATTATAAAACATCTCTCCTCGATACAGAGGAAGAGCAGGAGGATACAGAGGAAGAGCAGGAGGATACAGAGGGTACAGAGGATACAGAAGATGCAGAAGATACGGAGGATACGGAGGAACCCGTCACCCATTCTGATGATTCTCTCTCCACAGCAGGCACCTTCTACATCAGTAGGGAAATTCAGAATATGCCGATAAAGTCTGACTGGAATTTCGTGGCACAATGGTGGCCCATTGTTACCTTTGATGCCAACGAGGGCCATTGGGAGCCTGAGGAAGACAGCCCTACCGAATGCTATGTCCGCGTACCTGCAAACAGCAACCGTATTGATCCCCTGTATCCCCCCGTAAGGGAAGGCTACACCTTCCTTGAATGGTATGACACCTCCGGAGAACCCATTGATTTTAAAACCCAAACCTTCGATCGTCCGGCAACCGTTTATGCACACTGGGCAAAAAATGCCACCGTCACCTTCAAAATCGTAAACGGCTATTGGTCGGGCAATACCGCAGAGAATAAAACGGTTACCGTTGTACTGCATCCGCAGGCAAATGGTTCTGCAAGCGGCACATTGGATGCAAGCGATGTTCCTTACATCATGATTCCTGCCGCAGGCTATGAAAACACCCCCGGTCATTGGGATGTGACACCGAATACCGAAGAAAACGGCATCAGCGGTGATGTCACCTACACCTATATCTTTGGCAAAAAGCACCACAGCAGCAGCAAAGACGAAAACAAGGACAAGGATAACAACAAAGAAAATAACAAAGAAAATAACAAAGACAACAATACCGGCGAAACCACGCCGACAAAGGTTCCCGATTTGCTCAACGGCAGCAATCATTTTGCTTATGTTGTAGGCTATAAAGACGGCAACGTAAGGCCGCAGGGCAACATCACCCGTGCGGAAACCGCCGCTATCTTCTTCCGCCTGCTGAAGGAGGAGGTGCGCAGCGAAAACCTCAGCAAGCACAACGATTTTGCCGATGTAACAGAGGACAGCTGGTACAACACAGCAGTTTCCACCATGGCAGGCATGAATATTCTCAAGGGCCGCACAGCAAACAGCTTTGTACCGCAGGCACCCATCACCCGTGCGGAATTTGCCGCCATCTGCGCCCGTTTTGACAGCGGTAAGGCAGAGGAAAACAATAGCTTTACGGATATTTCCGGTCATTGGGCGGAAAAGGAAATTGAGCGTGCCGCCACCCTTGGCTGGGTAAGCGGTTATACGGACGGCAGCTTCCACCCCGATGCCCCGATTACAAGAGCAGAGGCAATGACACTGATTAACCGTGTGCTTTGCCGTATGCCCGAAACAAAGGCCGACCTTTTGGACAGCATGACCAAATGGCCCGATAATCAGCCCGGCGCATGGTATTATCTGGCTGTGCAGGAGGCAACCAACAGCCACTACAACACAAGCAAGGAAAACTCTGCCTATGAAAAATGGACAGGCTTGCGCAAAACACTTGATTGAATCGAATTAAGCTGATTATATTCAATTCGGGCGTTTTGCATAAAAACAGTGCTCATTTTCCACCATAAAACAGACAAGTTTTCTAGGTTTAGATGGTGACATGTCCCCATTTTCCGTGCCGCCATCATTTTTCCGGATTTTTTTCAACAAAACTTGCATATAATTGCATACAAATATGTTGAGAATACACAAAAGCACTTGAAATTTTATCAAGCTGTGATATAATACATTGTAACAGGACTTTGCAATGTATTTTATCTATATAAATACATTATAGTATTATCTGTGCGGCTCGTTGAAAGAGCGTGTGTACAGACAAAGGCACAGCCGGCGAAAGCCGGTGTCGCAAAGCCAAGGGTCTAACCGAATTTTTCTTCGCAAGACAGCCGGTTGCCAAAAGACATATCGTATCCTCCTTCTTCGGGTCTCACAAGAACAAAGAAGGAGGATTTTTTATGATGAAAACGAAAAAGAAATCAGGCAAGCGTTTTCTGTCCTGGCTCTTGGCCGCCGTAATGATAATTGCGTTGATGCCGGCGACTGCGTTTGCCGAACCACCCACTGAAAGCAGCGGAAACACAGAAACCGCTGTTACATCCTACTGTCCCAGTTCCGAGGGCGGTACAGATGTTTCCGTAGGGGGATATGATTCCTCTCCGGCAGCAGAAACAAAGGATACTCCCACAGCGGAGCCTGCAAAGGATACTCCCACAGCGGAGCCTGTAAAGGATACTCCCACTGAGGAGCCTGTAAAGGAATCTCCTGTGGCAGATAAAACAACAGAAGGCGCTCCTGCACAAGAAGGGGCTGTAGAAAACTCCACAGACGAGAAAATCACCGAGGACTTGAAAAATGAAGTATCTGCGGCTGAACTCGCAGGGCTGACAGCCATGTTCAGTGCTCCCGTATTGCTGAATCTTCAGGCAGATACATCTTCCTACCCCATTTATGTTTATGGCTACTTCGTAAATGGCAAAGACAAGAAGGGTGAGGATAATATTCTTTCTGGGGAAGGCGTTGTTTTTAGTAAAGACATTAAAATTCAAAAAGATGGCAAGTCGGCAAAATCTGTTAGATGGAATGATTATTCTTTTTTAGGCATGCCCAAAAGTGATTACATTACCTTTGGCAAAATCGAAAATGGTACAACTGTGAAACCTGCTAAAGATGCTGAAAAAGAATCCATCTCCGCCGATGTTTTAGAAGCAATGCTGACTGCTTCCTTAGGCGATAGCACTGATATGCAGAATCAGTATTTCAGCTGGAAGGATGTTGCGATTGATGATTGGGATTTGCATATTGCCCGTGATGCAACCAACTATTCTGATGAGGATGGCAAGTACACTTGGCACATGGATGGTAAAATCCACACATACAAAATCAAGTATATGGCGGATAGCACTGATGTTTCCAAAGAGGCTCACGTTGACAAAAACACCTACTACTGCGGCACATACACTATCGACACTTACAAACCGAACGCCCCCAAAGGGAAAGTCTTTGCAGGTTGGACAGTAAACGACGACACAAATAGTGGCAAATATTATCAGGGCGGCGATACAATCACTCTGAAAGACCACGATACAGATAATACCGGGAAAATCACTCTGAAAGCACAGTGGGAAGACCAAAAATACCCCGTGTATGTTTATGGCCTCTTTAAATACAAAAATACGACCTTTGATAAGAACTCCAGCCTCTATATCAACGGCAGTACCGATTCTATCAACTTGAATAACGACAGCTTCATCACTTTTGGTGCATTAAATGATGCAACAACCTTTGACCCTGCCCCCTACAAAGATCAAGGTGTAATTTCCAAGGAAACAATCCCCACCGCTGAAATCGAAGCGCGGATAGAAAAGGGGGATGTGGAACTTAGCGACTCTACGGGCAGTGCAAAGACAAATGGTCTGCTTACAGAATCCACCAAGATTTCTCCACTTGTCAGCAAATGGTATGGCTTAAAATCTTGCCCCGGCGCTACAGACTATGTTGAGGGGGATGACGCCACTTGGCATCTGGATGGCGAAATCAATCTCTACAAAGTAACTTATGCAAAAGGCAACATCCCTGACGGTGAAGATTTTACGCTTCCCAAAGAAGAAACCTACTTCTTAGGTGACTACACTGTTCGGAAGATGGAAACCTCCTCTCAGAATTATAAATTCTTGGGTTGGGTGTATGAGAACGAACTCCTCAAAGAAGGGTCCACAATTAAGGCCCCCAACAAAGATATCACCTTGACCGCAAAATGGGAAAAGAAACCCGTGGTTTATAAAGTTAACTATGATTGGGGTACTTTCGCTCCTTCCGACCAAACTTGTCCTACTAACGGAAATTCTTATGAGACCGAAGCTGCAGTTCCTATGGATACTACATTCAACAGCAATTCTACCTCCAATGCAAATAACGGAGAACAAAAAGGTCTTTGGACTTTCAGCGGTTGGACGAAAGATCCAACTATCCAAACCAATTACGGCGATGATGTAATAACTAAAACCATCACCTACAAAGGTACTTGGACATTCGAGGCGAAGCCTATTACAACAACCTATAAGGTTGTATACAAATGGGATGGCGGCGACGGTGTTCCCGAAGGTGTTACCCTTCCTACAGACAGCGCCTCCTATGCCTCCGAAAGCGAAGCCAAAAACGCGATGGATAAGACCTTTACAAGTGAATCCACTTCCAAGGCAAAAAAAGGCGATAAAGAAGGTCTTTGGAAATTCTCCGGTTGGGCACCTTCCGACCCTGTAGCTTCTACTCCGGAAGAAAACACAGAAGTTATCACCTTCACAGGTAGCTGGACTTTCACAGAAAAGGTTGTCAAGGTTACTTACGATTGGGGTAACGATGTTCCTTCCGATGTTGTTTCCAGAAAACCTGCTGATAAAACTTACAACTCTGTAGATGCCGCTAAAGCAGATATAGATAAGACCTTTACAAGTACATCCACTTCCAACGCTCAAAAAGACGGTAAAGAAGGTCTTTGGAAATTCTCCGGCTGGACTCCTTCCGAACCTGTAGAATCTAATGAAGGAAATACGGTATCTATTAAATTTACAGGTACTTGGACATTCGCAGAAAATGTTGTCAATGTTACTTACAATTGGGGTACTCTCGCTCCTTCCGACAAAACTTGTCCTACAGGTGGATCTTACAACACCGAAGAAGACGCTAGAAATAATATGGATACATTCTTTACAAATGCATCCACTTCCAACGCTCCTAACGGCAATATTGCAGGTTCTTGGACATTCTCCGGTTGGACTGAAACAAAAACTACTTCCGATGATGGAAACAAGATTTTCATTGCTCTGACAGGTACTTGGAACTTCACACCATCCGAAACCAAGACCATCACAAGTGTCCTGAACAGTCTGGTTTGGAAGTTCTTCGAATCGCAGTACGGCTACAGCACAGAAGGAACCTTCACTGCAACCGCAAAGGTTATGTCTTATCGTCCAGAAATAAGTTCCTACACAGCTGGAGTAGCTGTATCTAGCGACAACAACACAAATACTCCGGGTACAGACAATACAAAAACCTTCACCGGTACAGTTACTCTGAAAACAGGCGATACAAAACAACCCTTCACCTTCTCCGCAGGTGAAGGTGTGGATAATGTATTGGAACCCTACACACACTACGCAGTCTATATCTCCGAGGATAAGGGCAACCTTTCCAAGGTAACCTATGACACCACAAAATACATCCTCGACTTTGCCACAGGTGCAAATAGTGAAGTCCTTCCCAAGAGCATTCATATCTGGACAGGGGAAGATATTGCTGAAGGAGAAGAAGGAAAAGAACCAACACCCGTAGAAGGCACAACAATCACATTCAAAAACATTTACACCTACAAGCGTCACCATTCCTCTGGCGACAGTGGTAATGGCGGCGGCAAAAAAGAGGAAAAACCTACCGTAGAAATCAAGGATGACGATGCACTGGGTCTGAATAACACAGACCAC
>OGFK01001562.1_pt1 | contig 14197 bp, 12 predicted proteins | sample 1570931 | NCBI WGS metagenome assembly OGFK01 (sample SAMEA2581935, study PRJEB24529) | metagenome | biome: Human gut stool | place: China | collected 2011
CTAAAGTGGTTTTTGAGAGAAGTTAAAATAAGAATGGTAGATTTCTAGGCAGAAATGATGATTATATTTCTCTGGTATCCACTATCATTTGTAATAGTAACAAAAAAGGAGAAAACATGGAAATCTTTCTAACGAGTATATCGGGAATCCTAGTCATTTTGGGTATGATTTTAGTGGGATTCGTAATGGGTGAAAAAGGCTGGTTTGACGACAAGTCACGTGGTCTTATAGCTAAGCTAGTCACTCAAATTGCCCTTCCTTGTTATATGCTCTATACGATTACACAGCGTTTCACAGCGGCAGACCTCCTAAAAATGTTGCCGGAATTGCGTTTTCCTACACTTTCTATGGTGATTTTACTCGGGATTGCGACAGCGGTGGCTAGAATTTTTGCAGTGAAAAAGGAACGTCGTGGTCTCTTTATTTCCATGTTTTTTAATTCGAATACCATTTTTGTGGGGCTCCCTATCAATCAAGCCCTCTTTGGCGACGCTAGTATCCCCTATGTTCTTATCTATTATATGTGCAATACGACCTTTTTCTGGACCTTGGGGACCTACCTCATCCAACGTGATGGGGAAGGAGAGGCTGAATTTGATTTAAGAACAAGTCTGAAAAAAATCTTTTCCCCCCCTCTAATGGGCTTCATGTTAGGCCTTCTTATTGTTATCCTCCATATTAAATTACCAAGCTTTTTAGCCAGTGACTTGCAGTATTTAGGTAGTTTGACGACTCCTTTATCTATGATTTTCATCGGTTTGTCAGTATCCAATGCAGGTGTCAAGCAGTTGGTTCTTAAAAAGGACCAGTTACTGATTTTGCTGGGACGCTTTGTGGTTGCTCCTCTCTTAATGGCTACCATCGTATATTGGGCGCCCCTCCCAACTTTGATGAAGCAAGTTTTTATCATCCAGTCGGCTATGCCTGTCATGACCAATGCTCCAGTCGTTGCTAAACTATATGGGGCTGATAGTGATTACGCTGCTGTCATGGTTACTGAGACTACCCTTGCTACCATGATTGTAATTCCAATTTTGATGGTCCTTATGGCTTAAAAATAATCAAGTAACCCCGGTTTTTCTGGGGTTTTTTAAATTTGTAAAAAAATTCAAAAAAAGTTTACGAAAACGCTTTACAAATCGTAAAAAGATGCTATAATAATTACATAAGTTATGCAAGCGTTTGCATCGAAACGTAGGAGGAAATGAAATGAATAAGCTAAAAGAAAAATTTGGCTTTGAGTTCTGGCAAAAATTCGGTAAAGCCCTCATGGTTGTTATCGCGGTTATGCCAGCAGCAGGACTTATGATAAGCTTGGGAAAATTAGTACAGATGTCTAGTGGAGACTTAGCTTTTATGCTACGTGTAGGTGGAATTATGGAAAGTATAGGATGGGGGATCATTACAAATCTTCATATTCTATTTGCAGTAGCTATTGGAGGTTCTTGGGCTAAAGAGAGAGCGGGAGGAGCTTTTGCATCAGTTATTGCGTTCATTTTAATAAATGTAATTACAGGAGCAATATTTGGAGTAAATGGAAGCATGCTTGGAAATCCTGAAGCAGTAACACACACACTATTTGGAAGAGAGATACCAGTATCAGGATATTTCACTTCAGTATTGGGAGCTCCAGCATTAAATATGGGAGTATTTGTAGGTATAATATCAGGATTTTTAGGTGGAACAATTTATAATAAGTATTATAACTATAGGAAATTACCAGCTGCATTGGAATTTTTTAATGGAAAAAGATTTGTACCAATGGTTGTAATATTCTGGTCAGTAATAGTATCAGTAGTTTTATCTCTAGTTTGGCCAATGGTACAAACAGGAATAAATAACTTTGGAATATGGATAGCTAACTCTTCAGAAACATCACCACTATTAGCTCCATTTGTATTTGGTACATTAGAGCGTCTACTTATTCCTTTTGGATTACATCATATGTTAACTATTCCAATAAACTATACAGCTTTTGGTGGAACATATACAATATTAACTGGAGCAAGTGCAGGAGCACAAGTATTTGGGCAAGACCCATTATGGTTAGCATGGGTAACAGATTTAATGAACTTAAAATCTGCAGGAGATATGGTAACTTACAACAATCTACTTACAACAATAACGCCAGCTCGTTTCAAAGTTGGGCAAATGATAGGAGCAACAGGATTACTAATAGGAATTGCTATAGCTATCTATAAGAATACTGATGAAGACAAGAAACCAAAATATAAATCAATGTTTATATCAACTATAGCAGCTGTACTATTAACAGGTGTTACTGAGCCATTAGAATTTATGTTTATGTTTGCTGCCTTACCATTATATGTGGTTTATTCAGTATTACAAGGTTTAGCTTTTGCATCAGCAGGTATTGTAGATTTACGTTTACATTCTTTTGGAAACTTAGAATTTTTAACAAGAATGCCTATGTCAATAAAAGCTGGACTAATGGGAGATATAATAAATTTTGTTATCTGTGTAATTGTATTTTTAGTGGTAGGTTATTTAGTGGCAAACTTTATGATTAAAAAGTTCAACTATGCAACTGTTGGAAGATTAGGAAATTATATTGATGAAGAGAAAGAGGAAGAAACAAACTCAACAGCTAAAGAGGTTGATGGAAATACACAAGCTAGTAGAGTCATAGAACTTTTAGGGGGAAAAGATAATATAGTTGACGTAGATGCTTGTATGACAAGACTTCGTGTAACTGTAAAAGATGAAACAAAAGTAGCAGATTTAGAAGCTTGGAAGAAAGAGGGAGCATTAGGGCTTATGAAAAAAGGTAATGGAATACAAGCTGTATATGGTCCTAAAGCTGATGTTTTAAAGAGTGATATTTTAGATATTCTATAAAAAAAGAGAGGGATGTCAAATGAAATTATTAACTTGTAATACTCATAGTATTGTAGAAAAGGATTATGAAGAGAAATTATCATATTTTAATAAATGGTTAGCAAAAGAGGAGTATGACATAGTTGCTCTACAAGAGGTAAATCAAACTCATGAGAGTAAAAAAATTAATATTGATGGGTTAAAGGGATATATACCAAGTGGAGAGGGAATTATAATCAGAGAAGATAACCATATAATGAAAATAGTCAACTTTTTACAAGCTCAAGGGAAGGAGTATTATTGGATATGGACACCAATAAAGTTGGGATATGATAAATATGATGAAGGAATAGGAATAATTTCTAAACATAGGCCAAAAGAGATAAGAGAATTTTATTTGACAAAAAGTAAAAGTTACACTAACTGGAAAGTCAGAAAAGTAATAGGGATAAAGGTTGAAATAGAGGGAAAAGAGAGATGGTTTTTCTCAGTTCATACTGGTTGGTGGAATGATGATGAAGAGAATTTTAAAGATCAATTGAGAAAATTAAATAGAGAACTCAGTTTTGTTGATGAAGATATATATTTGATGGGGGATTTTAATAATCCTTCTCAAATTAAAAATGAAGGGTATGATGAAATTTTAAACTCAGGTTGGTATGACACCTATGATTTAGCTGAAGAGAAAGACGATGGAATAACAGTTTCAGGGTTGATAGATGGTTGGAAAGAGAATAAGAATCTAAAAGAGATGAGAATAGATTTTATATTTAAAACAAACAATGAAAAAGTAAAAAGATCAAGAGTGATATTCAATGGTAAAGTTGGGGAAATAGTTTCAGACCACTTTGCTGTTGAGGTAGAGGAGTAAAGGAGTAACAAAATGGGAAAAATAACAAAAAGAGGAAGCGGAGTATTACTACATATATCTTCCCTTCCTTCAAATTATGGGATAGGAACTTTTGGGGAAGAAGCATATAAGTTTGTAGATTTTTTAAAAAAATCAGGTCAAACTTATTGGCAAATATTACCACTTGGGCAAACAAGTTATGGAGATTCTCCATATCAATCATTTTCTATTAATGCTGGAAATCCATATTTTATAGATTTAGATATTCTTTCTAGTGAAGGACTTTTAGAAAAGGAAGAATATATAAACTTAAACTGGGGAGCAGAATTTACAAAAATAGACTATGAACTTATGTATAACACAAGATATGTAGTTCTAGAAAAAGCTTTTAAAAAATTTAATCAATCTGAAAAAGAGTATTTAAAATTTTTAGAAGATGAAAAGGATTGGATAGAAGATTATGCAATTTTCATGGCAATAAAAAAGGAAAATAATGATCATTCTTGGGAAGAGTGGGATGAAAAATTTAGAAAAAGAGATAAGAAAACTTTAAAGAAATTTATTGAAGAAAATAGAGAGAAGATAGAGTTTTGGAAATTTCTACAATATAAATTTTATCAACAATGGAGAAATTTAAAGGAATACGCTAATAACAGTGGTATAAAAATAATAGGAGATATTCCTATCTATGTAGCTTATGACAGTGTTGATGTATGGAAAAATCCAGAGTATTTTCAATTGGATGAAAATCTTAATATGACAGCGGTAGCTGGATGTCCACCAGATGCTTTTTCTGCAACAGGACAGTTATGGGGAAATCCGTTATATAACTGGGAATATATGGAGAAGACAAAATATAAGTGGTGGATAAAAAGATTGGAAGTGGCAACAACTCTTTATGACGTTGTAAGAGTGGATCATTTTAGAGGTTTTGAGAGTTATTACTCTATCCTTGCTGGAGAAAAAACAGCTATGAATGGAGAGTGGAAAAAAGGACCTGGAATGAAACTTTTCAAACAAGTAAAAAAAGAGTTAGGAGATCTAAACCTAATAGCAGAGGATTTAGGATATTTAACAGAAGAGGTAATGGAGCTATTAAGAGAGAGTGGCTATCCAGGAATGAAACTTATGCAATTTGCTTTTGATTCAAGAGAGGGAGGAGACTACTTACCTCATAATTATACTAAAAATAGTATAGCTTATATAGGAACTCATGATAATGATACTGCTCTAGGGTGGATATTATCGGCAGATAGTAATGATATAGAGTATATGAGAAAGTATCTAGATATCTATACTTACAATGATAAGGACACAGTATGGAAAATGATTTGTAGAACTATGGCAGTAGTAAGTGATACTGTTATTATTCAAATGCAAGATTACTTAGGATTAGGAAATGAAGCAAGAACTAATATACCTTCAACATTGGGAGGAAACTGGTGTTGGAGAATGGAAAAGAATGTTATTGATGAAAGATTGATTCAAAGTATGTTACATATAACAGGATTATATAAGAGAATGTAATCATGCCTCAGCTTGGTTAGAAGCACATAGAACAACAGATTTATGGAAATGGATGTTATCAAATAAAAAATAAAGGTTGCTAGAGGTGTTGAGAATGGAGTTTAAAGAGAAGAATTTTTTATGGACAAGAGAGCCTAAAAACTATACGATAACAGAGAAGAAAATAGAGATAGTAACAGAGCCACATACAGATTTATGGCAAAGGACATACTATCATTTTAGAAATGACAATTCTCCACTTTTACAGATTGAGATTTCAGATAAGTATTTCTCTTTTATTGTTAAAACAGAGTTTGAATCTAAAAAACGTTTTGACCAATGTGGAATTATAATGTATTTGGATAGTGAAAATTGGTTGAAAGCTTCTATTGAATATGAGAACGAGGAGTTTCAACACTTAGGAAGTGTAGTAACTAATCATGGATATTCAGATTGGGCAACGACAGAGATAGATGCTTCAGTAAAAGAGATGTGGTATAGATTGAGTCGTAGAGAGGATGATTTTTGTATAGAATCATCAACAGATGGAAAGAGATTTAAACAGATGCGTATTTGTCATATGTTTGAAGCAAAAGAAATAATAAAAGTTGGAATCTATGCATGTAGTCCAGAAGATTCTTCATTTAAAGCTACATTTAAGAACATGGAGATTACTGAGTGTAAATGGAAAGCTCATGATGGACAACAACCAGATAAATAATAAAAACGGGAATTGTGCTCCCGTTTTTATTATTTGGATATAATTTCTAAGACTTCATTGATATTTTTGCTTCCGAAATAAATATTTTCATTGTTAATAATCATAGCAGGAACACTCATAATATCATATTTTTCTTTGAATTCTTTAAAGGTAAATACATCTATTACTTCTAGATCAATATTACTGTTTTCAACTGCTACTCTTTGAGCTGCTTGGACAGTCTCAGGGCACTTAGTGCAGTTCAAAGAGATTCCAATCTTGATATTTAATTTTTCTTTTAAATTGAATATTTTTCTCAAAGTTTCCTTTTCTAATTTTTGTCCTGGACCAGCAACATTATACATAGCTAAAATAAAGGAGTTGAGTTCATGTCCTCCAGGAATAGTAGCATATTTTATACCAGAAAAATTCCCTTCATTATCTAAGATAGCTATAACTGGAGCTCTTTCAACTTTTACCTTAGCTTCTAATTCTTTGTTTTCTCCTTCGTTGTATGAAGAGAATTTTAATTTATCAGAAGTAGATGAAATCTCCCTAACAGCATTTTCCATCTCCTGAGATTTACTATCACCATTTTTTATAACGACAAGCTCTATTGGTTTTTCAAATACCTTTGTAACTTCTGAAAGTTGCTCTTTAAGATTTGAATCTAAGAACTCAATCTTTTTTTCCTCTACTTGAGAAGTTTTTTCAATTGCTATCTCCTCTTCTTCTAGTCCCAATTTTTCTCTAAGTTCAGCTACATATTTTTCAATACTGAAAGCTGCTTCAGCTCCATCTGATACTGCTGTAACTATTTGTCTTAATTTTTTAGGTCTGATATCTCCAGCTGCAAATACTCCCTTAACATTGGTCATCATATCCTCATCAGTAGGAATGAAACCAAACTTATCAACTGTTACATGTTTTTCAAAAAGTTTACTTTGAGGAGCATATCCAACGAATACAAAGATACCAAAACTCTCTCCAGAGGTAGCATTAAACTCAGTAATCTCCTTTGTAAGATTATTGATAAATTTTGCTTTTCTAAGTTGAATATCTCCAGTTGCTTCTATAATTTCAGTATTGAATTTAACTTCGATTTTAGGGTGAGATAAAACTTTATCAGCTATAGATTTAGCACAAGTAAACTCTGGTTCTCTTGCTATAACAGTAACTTTTCTTGCGAATTTAGTTAAGAAGATAGCCTCTTCAGCAGCAGCAAATCCAGCTCCTATAACAAAGACATCCATATCTGTGAAAAACTCTCCATCACAAGTAGCACAATAGGCAACTCCTCTTCCCTCATACTCCTTTTCTCCAGGGAAACCTAATTTTCTAGGTGTAGCACCAGTTGCGATAACGACAGAAAGAGCTTGATATTCATCATTTTTAGTTTTTATAACTTTGATATCTTTAGAAAAATCCATATCGAGAACTTCCTCTTGTAAAAATTCAACACCAAAGTTTATAGCTTGTTGTTTAAGAGTTGTTCCAAAATTTGTTCCTGTTGTTTCGATTATTCCTGGATAGTTTACTACTTCGTTAGTAACAGTAATCTGCCCCCCAGGAGTATTTTTTTCAATAATAAGAGTATTTAATTTGGCTCTTCCACCGTATAGACCTGCTGTAAGTCCAGCAGGTCCACCTCCTATTATGATCATATCATATAGTTTTTTCATAGTTTTCACTTCCAATTGATTATAGTTTACCTACTAAGTCTATAGATGGTTTTATAGTTTCATTTCCAGGTTGCCATTTTGCTGGACAAACCTCTCCATGTTCAGCTACAAATTTAGCAGCTTGTAACTTTCTAAGTAGTTCACTAGCTTCTCTTCCTATTCCCATATCATGTACTTCATAAGCTACAACTGTTCCTTCAGGATTGATAACAAAACTTCCTCTTAGTGCTAATCCTTCCTCTTCAACTAAAACTTCAAATTCTCTAGAAATTTTACCTGTTGGATCTGCAACCATAGGGAATTTAATTTTTCTAATTCTATCAGATGTGTCATGCCATGCCTTATGTACAAAATGTGTATCTGTAGAAACAGAGTATACTTCACATCCTTCGGCTTTGAATTTTTCATAGTGTTCAGCTAAATCTTCTAACTCTGTTGGACATACAAAAGTAAAATCTGCAGGATAGAATACTACAACTGACCATTTTCCTCTTAAATTATCACTTGTTACAGTTGAAAAATCTCCATTGTGATATGTATTAGCGTTAAACTCATTTATTTTTTTTCCTATTAATGACATATTTTTACCTCCACTTATTTCATTTTTAAATATTTTTATTTTTTTATATTTTGATTATAGAATATTTATTAAAAAAAGTCAAGTAAAAAGATCAAGAATAAAAAAAGCTACCATTATATGGTAGCTTAATTGGGGAAAAATGAAAAAAATATTATTTGTTATTTATATCTTATTAGACGTGAAACTTAAGAAAAAGTTTAAATTTTTTTTAAAAAATAAAAAATATTCAATCTCTCTTTTTAAAACTAACTCTTTGTGATATAATGATTAAAGAATACTCTGATATGGGGGGAATTAGATGGAAAGAAGTAATGAGACAGAAAAATACAGAAGATATGGGACAATACTCTATTATTTACTTCAAATGGTAAGAAAAACTTTAAAGATAAAAGTTATAAAAAATGAGAAAATAAGAGAAGAGGATGAGAGTTATATTTTTGCATTTTGGCATAATAAATTAGTTGCATCTACTCTATGTCTAGATTATATAGAAAAGAGAGCAGTTCTTGCTAGTCCCTCTAAAGATGGAGAGTTAATCTCTGTACCATTGGAAAAACTAGGGTATCAAATGATAAGAGGTTCATCAGATAAGAATTCAACTTCTAGTTTGATCTCGTTGATTAAATTTATGAAGAAGGGGTACTGTATAGGGACTCCAGTAGATGGACCAAAGGGACCTATATATGAGGTAAAACCAGGGATGATATATCTTGCACAAAAAGGTAAAAAATATATAATTCCAACAGGGGCAGCTTATAGTGCTAAATGGGAGTTTAAAAAAGCTTGGGATAGATTTCAATTTCCAAAACCTTTTAGTAAGATGGTATATGTCATGGGTGAGCCTATGGAAGTACCAGCTGATGCAGATATAGATGAGTATTGTGAAAAGCTAAAAAATGAGTTAAATAGACTTGATAAAGAAGCTGAAAAATATATTTAAGTTATAGAAGAGAGAATGTAGAGAGGAGAAATATCGTGAGTAAAAATTTTTATGTAACAACACCAATATACTATGTAAATGGAGATCCGCATGTAGGGAGTGCTTATACTACAATAGCAGCAGATGTAATGGCAAGATATAAAAGAACAATGGGGTATGATGCTTACTTTTTAACTGGAACAGATGAGCATGGACAAAAAGTAGAAGAAACAGCAAAGCAAAAGGGATATACTCCACAACAATGGACAGATATCATGGCTCCAAGATTTAAAGAGATGTGGGCAAAATTAGGAATAGAGTATTCTGATTTTATAAGAACAACAGAACCTAGACATAAAGCTGCTGTAAAGAAGATACTACAAAAAGTTTACGAAAAAGGAGATATTTACAAGGGAGAGTATTCAGGAAAATATTGTGTTTCATGTGAGACATTTGTACCTGAAAACCAAATTGTAAATGGAAATCACTGCCCAGATTGTGGAAAAGAGTTGAGAGTTGTAAAGGAAGAATCATATTTCTTTAAGATGTCAAAATATCAAGATGCACTATTAGAGTATATTGAAAAACACCCAGATTTCATTTTACCACGTTCAAGAAGAAATGAAGTAGTTTCATTCATTAAACAAGGATTACAAGATTTATCAATTTCAAGAAATACATTTGAATGGGGAATACCTATTGAATTTGCACCAGGACATATCACTTATGTTTGGTTTGATGCTTTAACTAACTATTTAACAGCTGTAGGATATGAAAATAATTCAGAGATGTTTGATAAATATTGGAATAATGCAGAGGTAATGCACCTATTAGGAAAGGATATAGTTAGATTCCATGCTATAATTTGGCCATGTATGTTATTATCAGCTGGAGAAAAATTACCAGATAAAGTAGTAGCTCATGGATGGTGGACATCAGAGGGAGAAAAGATGTCAAAATCTAAAGGAAATGTAGTTGACCCTATATCAGAAATAGAGAAATATGGTGTAGATGCTTTTAGATATTGTCTAATGAGAGAGGTACAATTTGGAAATGATGGAGACTATTCTACAAAATCAGTAGTTACTAGAATAAATTCAGACCTTGCAAATGATTTAGGAAATTTATTAAACAGAACATTAGGAATGTACAAAAAATACTTCAGTGGAGTAGTTGTAAATGGAACTACTAGAGATAAGTATGATGATGAGATAGAAACATTGTGGACAGAGGTAGTGAAAGAAGTTGAGGAACAAATGAATATAGTTCAATATTCAAAAGCTCTTGAGGCTATCTGGAGATTTATTTCAAGATTGAATAAATATATAGATGAAACTGCTCCATGGACACTTGCTAAAGATGAGGCTAATAAAGATAGACTAGCTGTTGTAATGAATCATCTAATAGATGGATTATATAAAGCAGCTGTAATGGTATATCCATATATGCCAACTTCTGCTCAAAAAATTTGGAATCAATTGGGGGAAACAAGAGATATCCATACAGCAAAAGTTGAAGAGATCATGGGATGGAATCTATTAAAAGAGGGACACGTTTTAGGAAATGCTGAACCTATATTCCCTAGATTAGATTTAGAAGCATTGGAAGCTCCTAAGAAAGATCCTATGCAAGTTGATGAAAATATGGAAGTAGAAAATCCAATAGATATAACTGATTTTGATAAAGTAAATATCCAAGTAGTAGAGATATTAGAAGCAGGAAAGGTAAAGGGAGCTGACAAACTTTTAAAATTTAAAGTTAGTGTTGGAGATCATGTGAGACAAATCCTTTCTGGAATTGCTAAATACTACCCAGAACCAGAGAAATTAGTAGGGAAAAAAGTTTTAGCTATTACAAACTTAAAACCTAGAAAGATGAGAGGAGAGATCTCTCAAGGAATGTTATTAAGTACTGAGGATAAGAATGGACTTAGACTTGTAGAGATAAATACAGAAGTAGAGAATGGTTCAAAAGCAAAATAGACATTGAGAGGGGAGATTATGAGAAAAGTAACTAAGGCAGTAATACCAGCAGCTGGTTTAGGAACTAGAGTTTTACCAGCAACAAAGGCACAACCAAAGGAGATGCTTGTTATTGTTGATAAACCATCGTTACAATATATAGTTGAAGAGTTAGTGGAATCTGGAATAAAAGACATCATAATAGTGACAGGTAGAAATAAAAACTCTATAGAGGATCATTTTGACTTTTCATATGAGCTTGAAAATACCTTAGAAAGAGATGGAAAGGATGAACTATTAGAGAAAGTAGAAAAAATATCATCTATGGCAAATATCTGTTATGTTAGACAAAATCATCCTAAAGGATTGGGACATGCTATTTTAAAGGCTAAACCATTTGTAGGAGATGAGCCATTTGTAATAGCTTTAGGAGATGATATAGTTTATAATCCAGAAGCTCCAGTAGCAAAACAATTAATAGATACATATGAAAAATATGGAGCAAGTATAGTGGGATGTCAAGAGGTAAAAATTGAAGATGTATCTAAATATGGTATAGTCAAACCAACTAAACACTTAGATGAAAAAACTGTGGAGATGGATGATTTTATAGAAAAACCTAATGTAGATGAAGCACCTTCAAGATTAGCCTGTTTAGGAAGATATCTACTTACACCAAAAATCTTTGAATATCTTGAAAAAGAAAAACCAGGAAAGGGTGGAGAGATACAACTTACTGATTCAATATTAGAGATGTTAAAAGGTGGAGAAAAGGTAATTGCTTATGAGTTTGATGGAAAGAGATATGATATAGGTAATAAACTTGGACTTTTAAAAGCTAATATAGAGTTTGGACTTAGAAATAAAGAAACAGGTGAAGAACTGTTAAACTATTTAAAAAATGATTTAACTTTATCTAACCATGTTTTATGCTTTTTATAATTTTTTTCTTTTAAACTATCTTCAAAAGCTCTCAATAATTTTTGTTGTTCTTCATTTAAGTCTATTGGAGTTTCTACTACTACTTTTACTATTTCATCTCCTACTATAGAACCTCTTAGAGCAGGTAATCCTTCTCCTCTCATTCTAAAGCTCTTACCTGTTTGAGTTCCTGCTGGGATTTTTATAGTTTTTTTACCTTTTAAAGTAGGTACTTCTACTTCTCCACCTAGTGCTGCAGTAGTAAATTTAATTGGTATTTCGCACATGATATCCATCTCATCTCTTTCAAAGATAGCATGCTCTTTTACTCTTATTATTACATATAAATCTCCATTTGGTCCACCAGTTTCACTAGCTTCTCCCATACCTTCTAATCTTAATTTTTGTCCTGTTTCTACCCCTGCTGGAATTTTTACTTTTTTCTCTACTGTTTCTCTAGCTATTCCTGTTCCACCACAAGATTTACATTTCTTCTCAGGTACTTTTCCTTTTCCATGGCACTCATCACATTCCATTTGACTTACCATATTTCCTAATATAGTTCTTTGAGTTACCTCTACATAACCTCTACCATTACACTTTGGACAAGTTTTCATAGAGCTTCCAGACTCTGCTCCTGTTCCATCACAGCTCTTACATTTTCCATTTCTTTTATATTTTAAAGTTTTTTCTACTCCAGTTGCTACCTCTTCAAGAGTTAATTCTACTTGATATCTTAAATCTCTTCCAGGCTCTACATAGCTTCTTCTCGAAGAACCACCAAATCCTCCTCCGAATCCACCAAATCCAGAACCTCCTCCACCAAAGAATGAACTGAATATATCTTCAAAGCCTCCAGCTCCTCCACCAAAGCCATTGAATCCTCCTCCGAATCCACCAGCTCCTTGTTCAAAGGCTGCATGTCCAAATTGATCATACTGAGCTCTCTTTTGTGCATCTGATAAAATTTGATAAGCTTCATTTACCTCTTTAAATTTTTCTTCAGCTTCTTTTTTTTCTTTATCACTTGCATTACTAAATTTATCAGGGTGGTATTTCATGGCTGCTTTTCTATATGCTTTTTTTATCTCATCTTCTGAAGCCCCTTTAGATATTCCTAGAACTTCATAATAATCTCTTTTTTCTGCCATTTAATATTCTCTCCTTCTCTAAAAATCTCTACACATTCCCATTTATTATATCATAAATTTTAAAATTAAAGAATTTCTATTTCTATTTTTCTTACAAATTTTTCTTTTGCTTCAAGAGTTTCTATTCCATTTTTTTCTTCAATATTTCCACTACAATTATCATAGTCAGATATTCCACACCAAGACTCTAAACATACATACTCCGCTCCTACCATATTCCAAAAAGCCATATATTTAAATCCTTCATAAGTGAAGTTAACATTGTATTTAGTCTTATCATTTTTTAAATTTACTTTATAAGAGTTTGGATTCTCTATTATTAGAGCATCATTTTTAAATCTATCCTTTGTTAATACAAGTTTCTTTCCTTCAAAAACTTTCTCTACTTTTTTAGAATTTATTAAAGCTCCATTTAAAACTTTTACTTCACCACTCTCTTCCTTTTCAAACTCTATATAATAATCTGAATAATCAATATTTTCTCCTACAGGAGTGGCAAATGCTGGGTGAGCTCCTAAAGAGAAATACATCTTTTTATCTCCTAAATTTTCAACTCTATACTCCATTCTTAATTTTTTTCCATTTAAGATATACTTTAAATAAAGTTTAAAATTAAAAGGATAAATTTTTAATGTTTCTTCATTACTTTCAAATAAAAATTCAATGCTTGTATCATCTTGAGAACTTACTTTAAATTCATAATCTCTAGCAAATCCATGTTTTGTAGTTATCTGATATTCTTTTCCAGCATAAAAATATCTATTATCCTTTATAGCTCCAACAAAAGGAAATAATATAGGAGAACATTTAGCCCAGAATTTTGAGTCCTTTTGCCACATATACTCTCTATTATTTTCTAAATCTCTAAGTCCTACTAATTCTGCTCCAAAACTTTCTAATCTGACTTCTAATAATCCATTATTTAATCTTAATTCCATTTTATCTCCTATCCTCCCTATAATTTAAGATAAGGGAAGAGGGGTATAACCCCATCTCCCCTTCTATCTTTTATGTTAGAACTCTATTTTTATATTTTTATTAGTCTACTACTTCAGCTTCAGCTACATCATCATCTGCTTTTTTATTTTC
>OGFK01001563.1_pt1 | contig 14196 bp, 25 predicted proteins | sample 1570931 | NCBI WGS metagenome assembly OGFK01 (sample SAMEA2581935, study PRJEB24529) | metagenome | biome: Human gut stool | place: China | collected 2011
TTTTCTTTAAATCAATACAATTATCTTGCTTTTTGACTTTAGGCGTTCCCTCTACACCCTCAGTAAAATAAGAGGTTGGCACGTTGAAATAGTCAGCCAAAATCTTAACTGTTTTTAAACTGGGTATAGAGTTTTGGTTTTTCCAACGTGAAATAGTACTTTGAGCAATGCCAGTTTCTTTTGAAACTTGATACATGGAAACACCAGTTTTTCGCATTGCATCGCAGAATTTTTGGTAAAACATGTTTAACCTCCGCAAACTATAAATAAAAATTTATAAAATTTACGAAATGTTTATTGGACTACTTGCGAGAACGCACGTATAATAAAGCCATAAGGTAGTTGCGAAAACGCAAGCAATCTTATAAACAATCGTGTTGTAGCAAGTGGTGAAAGGTGAAATATTTATTACTTGCTATAACGCAAGTATACCATTTAAGAAGGTGGGGTGTAAATGATTAAAACAGTAACAAAAAACATTTTCAACTTAATGGATACTAAAGGCGTTACCGCCTATAAGTTATCTAAAGAAACTGGAATTAGTGAAAGCGTGATATCACGTTGGCGCAGCGGCGAACAATCGCCTAGCATTTCCAGTTTGGTAAAAGTGGCGCATTACTTTCAATGCGGTTTATCTGAATTAATGAAAGGAGAAAAAGCATGAAATTAACATATACAGTTGAAGAGGTTGCCGGCGTGCTGGGTATCTCAAAATCATCTGTATATAACCTAAGAAATAGCGGTGTAATTCACCAATTAACAAAATTACCGGGTGTTTTGTTTTCGGTCAAAGAAATTCAAGAAATAGCCGGATTAGAAACCGAAATAAATGCGGTTAATTACCGGGCATTAAAAGCAGAAAATGAAGCATTGGCCGAAGAAAACGCAAAACTAAAAAACAGTATAAAAAAAATCACCAACAATGTACTGGCGATTACGGGGGAATTTGTCAATGACTAGCATTATGAAAATTGTAGGTTTTGTATTGTTGTTAGGTACGCCGGGATCATTAGAGATTGACGTATTAACATTTTATGAAGCAATGTTGCAAGGCCTATTAGGTGTAACGCTGCTATATAGTGGCATCTATATTGATAAATTAAAAAAGGCCCAATAGTAACGGCAATTACTAAAGGGCAGATGCGAAAAGTGAGATTTTAAAGCATCTTAACCACATCATACACGATGCGCGTTAAGGTGGCAAGGTGAAATATGGATAAAGAAGAAATGTTAGCGTGTTTTGATAAGTTTGACTTAATCCAAGATGCAATAAAAACGGTAGACGAAAACATTTATATGGCTATCACTTTTACTGTTAATTCGTTCGGTGGCGGGTTTAAGTATCACGCATGCGCGATTAGAAAAAAGAAATATGTAAAATTCGCGTTAAAAGGTTTTCCGGATACTTATTTGGAAAACGGAAAAATGATTAATGATCATAACGAAGTATTGGAAATGTTAGAAAGGGAAACCGTAAATGAGTAGCATCTACGAACTAAATAAAGATTATGCGGAACTATCCGCAATGCTGGAAGCAGCGGAAACGCCGGAAGAAATCGAAGCAATTCAAAACACATTAGAAATGCTTAATCTATCAATCGAAGAAAAGATAGAAAACACGGCCAAATACATGATTAATGTTGAAGCTGATATACAAGGCATTAAGGCTGAAATTGATAGATTAAACAAGGTAAAAAAATCAAAAGAAAGCACTATTGAAACATTAAAAAACAATATCGAATATTCGATGAAACAAAAAGGCATTGAAAAATTGGAAGTTGGTACCTTTAAAGCTGGTTACCGCAAAAGCGAAAGTGTTGAAATTATCAACCTTGATGTAATTCCAGCGGACTTTACAAAGGTTGAAATTAAAGCCGATAAAACGGCAATTAAAAAAGCACTTAAAGCCGGCGAAGTGGTAGAGGGTGCAGAAATTAAAGTAAACCAAAATTTCTATATTAAGTAGGCGGTGAAACATGGAATTTAGAACACTAAAAGCAAATGAAATAGATTGCCGTATTCAATCATTAAACGAAAAGAATGGAAACGTAGGCGCAGTAGTGCTGCTATATAAAGATGCACGCGTTGACATGCGACTACTTGATGAAGTTGTAGGTGCATTAAATTGGAAACGGGAACATACGATCATTGGCGATAGATTATATTGCACGGTTTCAATTTATAACAAAGATACAGGTGAATGGGTAGGTAAAAGCGACGTTGGCACCGAAAGCAACACGGAAAAAGAAAAGGGCCAAGCATCGGATAGTTTCAAGCGTGCATGCTTTAACTGGGGTATCGGTAGAGAATTATATTCCGCACCATTCACCTATATAAACCTACAAAACGGCGAATGGACGAAAGGCAAGGACGGACGGCCTAAATCATACGCAAAATTCACGGTTAAAGAAATTGAATATGACGAAAATCGAAATATCAATAAATTAACCATAGTTGATAGTAAAGGAAGCGTGCGATATACAATGGGCGGAAGTGCTGCACCTGTTCAAACAACAAAACCGAAAGAAACGCATGTTAAAGGATACGATGAATTTGTAGCGTTGCAAAAAACTAAAAAAGTACCACCGGCAGAAATTACGAAATACATTGCCGGAACATTTAAAAGGCCAAAACTGGCTTTACTTGATGAGTTTGAAATGGTGGCGGCCCTTGAATGGTTGAAAAAATACGGGGAAGAAGAAAACAAAGGTTTTACCCTATATGACAATGACGAACAAGCATTGATACATGAAGATGCTGGAGATCGCATTTAATGAAATGGGTAACAAAGGGTATTAACTTAATCAAGTCTATAGGCTGGAACGTATTAATTCCGGCCCCTATAGATGAAATGTTGAGCAAGTTAGACCCTAACATTGAATATATCGTTGAAATCAAACGAAAGGTAAAACGCCGTTCACTAAATGCCAACGCGTATGCATGGGTATTGTGTGAAAAGATTGCAAAGGAGCTTTCAAAAAACGCATATATTTCAAAAAATGACGTGTATAAGCGTGTTATTCAAGAAGCTGGTACATTTACCTATCTACCAATTAAAAACGATGCTACAGGGCGATTTATTGAAATTTGGCAAGGCCACGGGTTGGGGTGGCATGCAGAAGATGCCGGCCCAGCTAAAACGGAAGGTTATACGATTATCCGTGCATACCATGGCAGCAGCGTTTACACGGTAGACGAAATGCGGCGTTTGATTGATGCCTTAGTTGATGAGTGCAACCAATTAAACATACCTTTAGAAAATAATGATTATATCAACTCATTAATAAATGAATGGGGGAACAATGAACAAGCGAAAGAAACTTGATAACGTTCTATATGCCCGTACTAGAAAATGGGCGTATGAACGAGATGAGGGCCTATGCGTTTTATGTGGCGCAATGGCTACGGAAGTGCATCATATAGAGTTTAGATCGCACGGCGGCTTATCAAATCTTAACAATCTGGCTTGTCTTTGCCGTGATTGCCATACAAAGGCGCACGGCGTAGATGCCAAGAAAATACGCGAAGTATTAAAAGAAAGGAACAAGGGTATTAAATGGCAGAACGAAGAATGATGTCAAAATCAATCATCAAGTCCGATACATTCTTAGACATGCCGGCAACTACTCAAAATCTATACTTTCATATGCTGCTTGATGCGGACGATGACGGCTTTATAAATGCCCCAAAGTCAATTATGCGAATGATTGGCGCCAAAGATGATGATATGAAAGTACTTGCTGCAAAACAGTTTGTTATACCGTTTGAAAGTGGTGTTGTAGTTATTAAAGATTGGAAAATACACAACTACATTCAGAACGATAGATACAAGCCAAGCACCTTGCCGGAACGTGATTTACTCAATATTCAAAAGGATAAAACGTACACGTTAAAAAGCGATGTATCCAGAATGGATACAGAATGTATACAAACTGTATCCATAGGTAAGGATAGGATAGGTAAGGATAGGTTAGGTAAGGATAGGATAGGTAAGGATAGGATAGGTAAGGTTAGTATAGATACATTATGTCATGTTTCACATGACGATGTGGATAAATCTCACTTTGAAATTATCGAATATCTTAATTTAAAAACCGGTTCAAAATTCAAGCCTACAACTAAACCATATGTACAAGCAATTAGATCACGCTTGAAAGAAGGTTATACGGTTGACGATCTTAAAACCGTGATTGATAAAAAATGCCGTGAGTGGAAAGGTACAAAACTAGAAAAGTACTTAACACCTAAAACGTTATTCGCACCGAGCCATTTTGATACATATCTAAATTCAAACGAAATGGCAGCTATGACGGATACAGAAAAGAAGGTTGCAGAATTAAACGCACTTATTGATGCGGTAGAAAGGGGAACAGATGAAACCGGAAACGTTGAAAGCTACGGGCCAACTATTGATATATGACAAATTCGATAGTGCAAAGGTTAAAATGTACGCCTATATACTGGAAGATATAAACCCGGTAACATTGGCCGAAGCCATTAAGCAATGCATTAATACATGTGAATTCATTCCAGCCGTTGCAACCATTCGCAAGAAAGCGGCGGAAATTTCCGGATATGTCAACGGCAAGGAAGAACGATTGATTGCGCAAGATGCATGGGAAATCGTGCGCAAGAAGGCAAGCCAAGTAGGATATGAAAAAGGCCTTGATGAATTGGAAGGCATTACAAGATTGGCGGCAAAAACTGTATGGCGTTTCTTCGACCCAAGAAATTCCCAAAGCTACAACGAAAGCGCCGCAATGAGCCAGTTTTGTAAAGCGTACGAACAACTGGCAGCGCGTGAACAAAAGAACATGGAAATAGCGGAAAGCATCAAAAATAATGGCCTATTAATGGAAGCACGTAAGCGTGCAGAACTTAACATGCCACGAAATACAGAAATTAAGATGCTAGATAACGGCCATTTGGTTGAGGTTGAAAAATACGAAGCCGTAGACCTTAAAAGTATTGTTGAAAAGGCGGATATTTCAAAAGAGGGGAAAGCGTTAATTATGGGGGTGTTGGAATGAACAAAAAATATAATTTATTCCCAAAATTAATTGAATGTAGGGAATTGTTAGGGTATACACAACCAGACATGGCAGCTATTGCCGGTGTATCACCGGAAACATACAAGAAACACGAACGCGGACTATTTGATTTTAGATTATCCGAAATGCTTGCAATTCAAGAAAACGTTAATGACGAATTACAAACAAATCTAACACTAGATGAATTGTTTAGAATGGAAAAAATCGTTTAAATGCGTTGTATGGGGTTTTTAAGTCGTCAATGATAAATCATAAGGGCGAAATAGTAGAAGGGGCAAATCGAGCAAATTTACCCTATAGAATTAGAAAATAGAAAGGGAATTATATTATGAATAGTGTTCAATTATTGGGAAATCTTGCACGTGATTCAGAAGTACGTTATACGCAATCTGGCCGAGCGGTGGCAACGTTCACAGTAGCGGTCAGCAATACATATATTGATAGTGCTACAAACGAAACAAAAGAACAAACGGCGTTTGTGAATTGCGTTGCATGGGGCAAGTTAGCCGAAGCGGTAGGCAACTACAGAAAAGGAAACCGCCTATTTGTAGATGGCAGAATTCAAACAAGAAGCTACGAAACGCAAGACGGGCAAAAGAAATATGTTACGGAAGTTGTTGCAAGTTTCGTAGGCGTATCCGCTTTAAATGATGCGGCAACAGAAAGCAACTTTGATAATTTTGCAGATGATAAGAGCGATGAAAATGTTCCGTTTTAAGGTTCGATATGAAAATACTAGATGCGTGTTGTGGTTCTAAAATGTTTTGGTTTGATAGAGAACATAAAGAAACGGTTTATATGGATAACCGAACGGAAAATGTAACACTATGCGACGGTAGGAAGTTAATCGTAAAACCGGATATAATTGCAGATTTTAGAGAAATGCCATTTGAAAACGAAACATTTTATTTGGTTGTATTTGATCCGCCGCATTTGGTAAGCGCTGGTGATACGTCATTTCTAAAACTGAAATACGGAAAACTAGGGCCGGACTGGAAAGAGGATATAAAACAGGGCCTTGCGGAATGTTGGCGGGTACTCAAACAAAATGGAACGTTAATTTTTAAGTGGAATGAAGAACAAATAACCTTGCCAAAAGTACGCCCGCTATTGCCAGCTAAACCGATTTTAGGGCAGCGGCGCGGTAAAACAATTTGGTTGGTGTTTTTTAAAGGTGAATGAAAATGAAATCACCATGTAAGGGTTGTGAGTATCGGGTGTTAGGCTGTCATGGCACATGCGAAGCCTACGCAAAATACAGTAGCAATAGAAAAGAAGAAATAGAAACCCGGTATATCCGGGGCGATGTGTATGGGTATGTAAAGGATAGCAACAACCGCATCAAGCGGCGTATAGGTAAATGTTAGGAACGTAGATATGGAGTATATAGAAAACTGGTTTGCGCTGGGTGCTTGTATTTACGGTAGAAAAACGGCAGATGCAGCACTAGCCGCACTAGGGTTAAGGAAAGAAATAAAAAGAAAACCGGCATACCCAGATATTGAAACAAATACATTGATTGCCTTATACAATGACGGTTTAAGCATAAGACAAATTGCTAGCCAATACGGCGTATCGTATACATTTGTTAGAAATCGCCTGTTTGGTGCTGGTTTAAATCTTGAAAGGCGGAAGTGATGAATAACGATTTACTGGAAAGGATAAAAAAGGAATACCAAAACGATTTATTAGAAAGCGCATTAACGGTAGTTATTGACGATGAAATTATAAAACCGGAATTAGCAGAAAGCGGTATAGGTACAGAAGGGTATTACAATTTAAGATACCGAAGAAAAGACAGAAACAAGCGTTCTTGCGCATTTGCTGTATCACTAGATACTTTTTACGGGCGCGGTAATAGTTTAGAAAAGAATGTGTACACGGTTAAAGCAGAAGCGAAACGATTAATGCTAGAAGGGGAATTAGAAAATGACGAATGAACAAAAATGGTTGTTGCAAGAAATGTATAACGAAGGTTATCGCGATATTAAGATTGAAGGCGTTTACGCGTTTTTCGTAAATCCTACATTTATTGAAAACGGCGGTAATTTCAAGATACGCGATCATACCCCAAGAATTCCATGCAAGGTGCTGGGATTAAATCCTAATACCCGTAAATATTATATTGCATCGCTATTGGGTATTGTGGAATGGGAAAGGGTTCCAGTTGATACGCCAGTTATTGTAAAATCATCGTTCGGAAAAGATAAATTTCTTTATTTTGCTAAATACGAAAATGGACTTGTAAAGTGTTTTACGAATGGGCAAACGTCGTGGAGCCGTGAAGATAACCATTATTGGTGCTATCCCAAAAATGATGTGTTATTGGCGGAAAGGGCATTGAATGAGTGTAATTGATATCACTTTAAAGGGCCGCCCAACAACTAAAAAGAATAGCGGGCGCATCGTATTCAAGAATGGAAGGCGCATTATAATTCCGTCGGAAGCATACGAAAATTATGAAGATGCTTGCCTATGGCAATTAGCCGGAAAGAAATTGCATATATCTGGCATCGTGGTTGTTGAGTGTAAATATTATTTGCCTAATAAAAGAAGTTGGCCGGATTTAATCGGCTTACTACAGGCAACTAGCGATATCTTAACCAAAGCCGGCGTGATTGATGATGATAAATGGATTTGTTCATATGGTAATAGCTGCATAGCCGGTATTGATAAAGATAACCCAAGGGCAGAAATACGGATTATGGATAGAAAAAATAAAGTGTTGGAAGCGTTATTGAAATGAGGGGCAATAAATGGAACTACTAAACAGGATTAAACGCATATTTGGATATAAACGATATAATGCGGACGTTATCAAGGTTAAGCGATGCATGCCGGGTGTATTATTGCCGAAAGTTGGCAGCGAAGATGCTGCCGGCATGGATTTTTATCAGCCGGAAAGCGTAGTTATAGAACCACATCAAACGCAATATGTAACGCTGGGCCTAGCGGTAGAAATTCCAAAGGGTTATATGTTGATGTTGGCGCCACGATCTAGCATGAGCAAAACGCCGTTAATTATTCCGAATTCATTCGGTGTAATTGATGCGGACTATAGGGGCGAAATTAAAGCAATTCTACATAATACCAGCGATACGCCATATTTAATCCAAAAGGGCGATAGATTAGTACAGGGTATCCTTGTACCAGTAGGTGCATTAAAGTTGTTAGAGGTTAATTCCTTAACCGAAACGGCGCGCGGTGCTGGTGGTATTGGTAGTACAGGAAAATAACAAGGGGGCAACAAAAATGGAAAATAATATTGATATTGGTAAATTGGTAAGTGTTAAAAATGAAAATGTTATTCCGGAATGGCAAGTGCGCTTTAAAGAAGAATATTGCGATTTAAAAAGTAGGCAAGCGAAATTACATAAAATGCTAGTAAAATATGATGCCGGAACATTGGATTTTAAACCTACATGCCCGGTTGAATTGTTAAGGCAGCAAGAAATTACGATGAACGAATACATGCGTATCCTTGAAATTAGGGCGCAAATAGAAGGCGTTGTCTTAGATTAGTAACAAATGGATAAGGGGCAATATAAACGCCCCTTTGATACAAATAGGCGAAAGGGGAAATGTGTAATGCCTATTATTGATCCGATGTATATGTACTTGATTGAGGTACTACATAATTTAGACGTGTTTAATCAAGGCGTTTTTATACTGGCATCAATTATAATGGTTATGCTTGTAATGTTTTACAGGGAAAGTTTCAAGTATGACGAAGATAAAAAAATTAAGAAATATATTTATATTTGCGGTTTTGTATGGTTAGTATCGTTTGTTATTTGTGTTTTTGTACCTACCAAAGACGCAATGTATAAAATGCTAATTGCCAGCTATGTAACAACTGATAATATCCAAATAGTGAATGATGCTATCAAAGGCAATTTACAAGACTATTTAAATATGTTAGGGGAAACGGTTAAGAATTTACGATAATGAACCATACGGGGGAATAAATGACGGATAAAGAATATAGAGAGATAGGAAAGGAATTCCTAGAACCGATTAAATTAATCTCAATGAAAATTAAATCATTGAAGGAAGATCTAAAGCATTTGCAATCCGATATAACAACGATTGGGGCAGTTGATTATAGCAAGGAACGTTTAAGCGGTGGCGGAACGCCGGGCGGGTTAGACCGGCAAATAGTACGGCTTGAAAGTAAACGCGATGCGGTACATAAAGAAATAGGCGCATTAATTGATGAACGCGAAACGGCGGCGGAAATCATCAATCAATGCACCACAGGGAAAACCAATATATTATTAATGCGTGAGTATATAGACGGCGAAAGCGCGAAATATGCGAAAAGTTTCACCGATTTAGGAAAAACGCAAGCAGCCGAATTGAAAACACTAGGCCTTATTAATGTAGGTAAATTTTTACACAATACGTATTATCCTAGTATGTATACTGCTAAGGCGGTAAAAGTCGAACTATACCGAACTACATCGGAATAATACGGAAAAGCGATATATAGTATAATTATATTGTCAAATGATGCTTAAAAGGTCATTGGCGTAATTCTCCTATATATACGATGCACACGGGGAACTTTGGGCCGTTCCCCTATTGTGTATTGTAAACCGATACCGATACATAGAATTCCTTTCAAACATACACAATGCCATTGAGAACAATCCTATCAAATATATGTACTTCCAAGCACAACAACAATAAGCATAGTAAACCTAATTTCATGTGATCCATATCGGTATTGGTTTAGAGTACACATATAAGCATTGAAAACTGGGGCCGTTCGGTTTTCTAGGAACTAGGCCATGGGCCTACGTCGTTGAGAGTGCGGCGGTATGGCTCCGGTTTTGAGTGTTTAATGCACGATAAATGAATAAAGCTATCAGAATATGAGATATATCCACGGCGATATATCTCATTTTTTGTATAAAAGTAACATTTGATTATTGAAAACTGAACATAATGCACGTTTTTTATTTTAAGAGATATCACCTTCATAGTTTCTAATGTCTTTTGGTGCGGCGTGTTCGGTTTTGAGTAATTAAGTTAGGCGGTGAAAAGCTAGTGAATATTATATGTACAAAATCGAAATGTCTTAATAATAAGAAAGGCCAATGCACGGCCAAAGAAATATATTATGACGGTTTATGCCAAACATATTGCACTAGCCAACACGCCGGAATATGCCAACGATCACATGGCAGAATGAAAAGCAAAGATAACAACATACTACGATAGGGGGTGAAATAATGGCGAAAACAACGTATACAGACTGGGAAGTAGAAGAAAAGATTTTACTGCTTCAAGGCTGGGCGCGTAATGGTTTAACAAATGAACAGATTGCAAGCAATATGGAAATAGCCGTTTCTACCTTATGGGAATGGCGTAAGAAGTCGCCCAAAATATCGAACGCCCTAAAAATAGGCAAGGACGAAGCGGATATACAAGTAGAAAATGCATTGTATAAAGCAGCGCTTGAAGGAAATACAACGGCCATGATTTTCTGGCTTAAAAATCGACGTTCTAAAGAATGGCGCGATAAGATACAACAGGAAATCACAACGGAAAGCGCCGTTAAGTTGGTTATTGATAATAACGAATTGAGTGATACAGATGAGTAAAACAAATCTGTTTCGCGATGTAATACGGCCAACGCCTAAGCAAAAAGAATTCTTGCGGGCAGTAAAGCAAAATATATACACGCTATATGGTGGCGCTGCTGGTGGTGGTAAATCGTATATACTCCGTTGGGGTTTAATATGGCTTTTGATTGATTGGTTTATTCGAACGGGAATTAAAGGCATACGCGTTGGATTATTCTGTGAGGACTATCCAAGTTTAGATGATCGTCAAATATCCAAAATCAAAATGGAGTTTCCAGAATGGTTAGGCAGTTATAAAGAAAGTAACCATGAATTCACATTGAACGATGAATTAGGCGGCGGCGTTATTTGTTTTCGTAACTTAGACAAGCCAAGTAAATATCTATCTAGTGAATTCGCTGCTATTGCTATTGATGAGTTAACCTTAAATAGTCGCGACGTGTTCGATTTCTTGCGTATGCGGCTCCGCTGGACTGGCATAAGTGATACAAAGTTAATAGCTGCAACAAATCCGGGTGGCAAGGGCCATATGTGGGTTAAAGATTTATTCATTGATAGAAACTTTACAAAAGAAATGCAACCGTTCGCCGATAAGATTGCATATATCCAAGCAAGGGCAAGCGATAACCCCCATCTATCACAAAGTTATATAGATGCACTTAATACGTTGCCGGAAAAGCTACGTAAGGCGTATCTGGAAGGCGATTGGAATATATTTGAAGGTCAAGTGTTTACAGAATTCCGAACAGATAAGCACGTTATAGAACCGTTTGAAATTCCGCATCATTGGCAACGGTATCGTTCAATGGACTGGGGTTATACAAAACCATATGCAGTATATTCCTATGCGGTTGATTATGACGATGTGTTATATATCACCGGTGAATATTACGGGTGTAAGCCGGGTATGCCGGATACTGGTACACAGGAAACCGCGCGGGAAGTCGCACAAAAGATAGAACACTTGAAAGACTATCAAGGTGTAGCAGACCCCGCAATATGGCAGCGAACAGGCCATGACGGGCCAACGATTGCGGAAATATTCGCAACTGAGGGCGTGTATTGGGTGCGTGCTGATAATGATAGATTGGCCGGACTTATGCAAGTACATCAAAGACTTAAAGAAGGTAAGCTGAAGATATTTAGTAATTGCGTGCATCTAATACGCACGCTGCCAGCTTTAACATACGATAAAATCAAGGTCGAAGATGTAGATACAAAACAAGAAGATCATGCATATGATGCGGTGCGTTATATGTGCATGGCGCGTCCTGTTAAATCGGTTAAACCAGATAAGCCATTTAATGACGGTTATAAATATGTTGATGATAGCGAAGGAGATATAAGCGCATGGGGCGTATGAGTGAAAGGGCGTTACGTGATTACGCCTTTAAGGTTCTAAAATCGGAATACGGCGAACGTGAAGAAAAGGGCGTTATTATTCCGGCTAAGTATACAGATGCAGAACTAGCGGAATTTGCTAAAGCAATGCCGCAATGGCAATTAGAACAGATGTACGATATGATTTATGGTTCTGAAATGGTGGAGTAATGGATATAGAACAAACAACATTTGATATATACGAAGCAAAACAAAATGTAAAAAGTGCATTAGCCGCCACGTCAGAATGGCGCAAGGCTGCTGCCGAAGATTTTGCCTTTATGCAAGGTAAGCAATGGCAAGACGGCGACTTAAAGAAAATGCTCGAAGCTGGACGGCCAGCAATTACGATTAATAGAATTAGACCGGTTATTAATCTGTTATGCGGTTATGCATCACAGAACGAAACGGAACCGGACTTTTTACCACGTAGTGAAGAAGATGATAGAATAAGCCGGGTCGCGAAAGGTATTACAAAATACTGTTTAGACCGTGCGAACTATCAACGCAATAAGGGCAAATGTTTCCGTGATAAGATTATTTGCGGTTTAGCCAATTACTGGGTAAGTTATGAATTTGACTATACGAAGTTAGACGGCACTATTCAAATTGAACGTGTTTCTCCGTTTGATGCTTTCATTGATCCGGAATGTAAGAAAGACGATTTAAGCGATGCCCAATACGTAGGGCGTTATAGCTGGGAAAGTACTGCCAAGTTAAAACAGATTTATCCGGAAAAGGTTGACGAAATCAACGCATTAAAAAGCCGATATGACGAAACCGAACAGGAAGCCGGTATTATTGAAACAGTAGACGGCGAAGCGTTATGGTATAGCAGTAACTACAATAAAATCCGTGTAGTGCAGTATTGGTATAAAGAATACAGTAAAAAGAACGTATACATGACAAAAGAGGGGCTAATTGATGAAACTAACCCGTTATTTGTTGTATTAATGGCTACAGGCAAGAAACCTACCAGCATACCAGATACTAAAATCAGATATGCAACGTTCGCCGATAGTGTTCTATTGGAAGAGGGCGAAAGTCCTTATAAGCATGGTAAATTCCCGTTAGTACGTGAATATTGTTACTATACCGGCGAATTGGTAGATGATGAATTGGAACCGGCTGGCGTAGTGCGTGATATTAAGGACGCGCAACGTGAATTAAACAAAAACCGAAGCCAACGCATGCACGTTGTAAACCAACAATCATTAGGCGTTAAATTCTGGCAAGGTCAATTCACGGAACAATTAAAGAAAACTATCAAGAATGATAGTACAAAACCGGGCGCCAATATATTCCTACCGCCGGGCGTTTCCTTTGTAGACGGTACGCCGGCAATGGATAGCAATATTAATATTAGCCTTGAACAACAATCAAGCAATGATTTTTATGCTATTTCTGGAATTACTCCGGAAAGCCTTTCCGGTAGCGTTGGCAGCATGAGCGGCAAGGCAATCGACTTGCGGCAATCTGTTACAACTGTTCAAACGGCTGGCATCTTTGAACAGTCGAAGGAAGCAGAACGGCAAATAGTAAAACTGTTATGGGGCGAGAAAAATGCACCGGGTTTAATTCCACAATTCTACAACGAAGCAAAAGCAATGCGCATTATGGGCGATGACGGGCAAAAGGAATTTGTACAAATTGCACCGGGTTTAAATCAACCTATGCAAGAGCAGATTTTAACCGATGCATTAGGGCAGCCACAACGTGATGCGGAAGGCAACCCAATCAAACAAGTACTATATGATCTATCCGCCTTTGATTTTGATATTGTAATCACTACAAGCCAAGCAAGCGCAACGGCAAGACGTGCTAACCTTTATCAATTATTGGAAGCTAAGAAGTCCGGCGTTGATATTCCTATGGATATCATTCTTGATTTCATGGATTTCCCAGAAAAAGAAACGGTTAAGAAACGCATGCAAGAAGCGGCAGAAAAGCCGGCTTTACCAGAATTGCGTGTTAGTGGTTCGCTTGACGATATGCCAGCGGAAGCATTGAGCATGTATTTACAAACGTTAGGCGTACAGATTTCACCACAACAAATTATGGCGGAACGGTTAGCCTTGAAAGGTAAACAACCAAACATTCAAAATACACCGCAAATTATGCCGCCTATGAACGATTTAGGCACTATGTAATATAAACTATCAACACAATAATAA
>OGFK01001567.1_pt1 | contig 14168 bp, 17 predicted proteins | sample 1570931 | NCBI WGS metagenome assembly OGFK01 (sample SAMEA2581935, study PRJEB24529) | metagenome | biome: Human gut stool | place: China | collected 2011
ACCTGCATTTATTTATGTAGAACTTTGCTTTTCTTTGCGCCTTATGCCGATTTTTTTGTTAGAAACCATTATCTTTGCTGAATAAAAATAAGCCGGATAAAATGAACCAAGATACCATTTGTGCCATAGCCACCGCCCAAGGGGGAGCCATAGGATGCATCCGTGTCTCCGGACCGGATGCCATAGAGATAACATCCCGCATATTTACCCCTGCCCGGAAGGGGAAGAAGCTGAAGGATGCCAAGCCATACACACTTACCTTCGGTCATATCCATGAAGAAGAAAACATCATAGACGAAGTACTTGTAAGCTTATTCCGTGCCCCCCACTCGTACACGGGCGAGGATAGCACGGAAATCATGTGCCACGGTTCGAGCTATATTCTTCAGAAGGTGTTGCAATTGCTCATCGGCAATGGTTGCCGCCTGGCCGCTCCCGGTGAGTACACGCAACGGGCCTTCTTGGGCGGCAAAATGGACCTAAGCCAGGCCGAAGCCGTGGCCGACCTCATCGCCTCCACCTCTGCCGCCACTCACCGCCTCGCCATGAGCCAAATGCGCGGTGGGTTCAGTAAAGAGCTGGCCTCACTACGCGACCAATTGCTGCACTTCACATCACTCATAGAACTGGAGCTGGACTTCAGCGACCACGAAGAACTGGAATTTGCCGACCGCTCCGAGCTATGTCTCCTAGCAGACGGCATAGAGCAGGTAATTTCCCGTTTAGTACAATCCTTCAGTGTAGGCAATGCCATCAAGAACGGCGTGCCCGTAGCCATCATCGGCGAAACGAACGCTGGTAAATCCACCCTGTTGAATGCACTACTAAACGAGGAACGAGCCATTGTAAGCGACATACACGGGACAACCCGCGATGTGATAGAAGACACAGTCAATCTTGGTGGGATAACTTTCCGATTTATTGATACGGCAGGCATACGCGAAACGAACGACACCATCGAGAACCTAGGAATTGAGCGAACCTTCCAGAAATTGGAGCAGGCGGAAATCGTGCTCTGGATAGTTGATGTCACGAATGCCGTCTCACGGATACCACAACTAACTACCCAGATACTTCCCCGTTGCGAAGGGAAACGGCTCATTCTCGTATTCAACAAGACCGATTTGGTGCAAGATGCCTCAACCATCCCCAACTCCAGTTTCACCGTGGCCGCTACTAATGTGCAATGCATCTCCATCTCTGCCAAAGGACGTACCAACCTCGACAAGCTTCAGCAAATGCTAATCTCTGCCGCTAACCTGCCCACGGTTACCCAAAACGATGTCATTGTCACGAATATACGCCACTACGAGGCTTTGACCCATGCCTTGGAAGCCATCCACCGGGTCCAACAAGGATTAGCAGAAAATCTATCCGGAGATTTTGTTTCACAAGATATCCGCGAATGCATTTTCCATCTAAGCGATATTGCAGGGGAAGTTACGAACGATATGGTACTTGGGAATATTTTCGAACATTTTTGCATCGGCAAGTAAGTATCTGATTATAAAATAGTTAAATTGATTATAATCGATTAATATGGCGCTCTTTACGGGCGCCTTTTTTGTTGCTCAAGTATCGTTGATAATCGTTGCTAAGCCTTTTTACGCCATTTTTTGTACCTCCTGTGTACCTCACCACGAAAATCCGAGGATTATCGTTGGCAAGGTCGTGGAGAAATGAGACGCTGTGAGACACAGTGATACGCAGAGATACAGTTTTGGCGAAATTAAAAGATAAATGAAATGGCTAGTAACATCAACATTCAGAAAAAATGTGAGTGGTGTGGCAAATTATTTATTGCCCACAAAACCTCGACACGATGCTGTTCGCATCGTTGTGCTAACCTTGCCTACAAAGAAAAAACAAGGCAAAAGCGTGTTAGCGAATTTCAAACAATGGTCAATCATCAGATCGAAAAAGAAGATTGCATTGACAAGGATTTCTTTACCCCAAGCGAAGCTGCAAAGTATATCGGCATCAGCAGGGCTACCTTTTACAGGTATCTGGAAACTAACCTGATAAAATCGGTTCAGTTAAAGAGAAAGACTATTATCAGAAAACGAGACATCGAGGCTCTATTTGATAATGCTTCTCCTTACAAAAAACATCTACCAAGAGCTAAGCAGAGCATCACTGACTTCTACACCACAGCTGAAGTCAAGGAGAAGTATGGCATAAAAGATTCCTGGATATTTCATATAACTAAAGAGCATAATATCCCCAGGACATTTAACCGTGGTAAAACCTATTGGAGCAAAAAGCATATTGATGACTACTTTGCAAAGAAAGCTCCCAATCCTGAGATCAAGGAATGGTACAGCACGCAAGACATGCAGGAGAAGTTCGGCATGACACTAACAGCCATTTATTCTTTTGTATCAAAGAATGCCATTCCCAAAAAGAAAGTCGGCATCATGGTGTACTACTCCAAGAAGCATGTGGACATTGCCAAAGGTCTCATAGCTCCAGAAGAGCCCAAATACTACACCATTGCCGAAGCGATGGAACGGTTCAATCTGACACGGGATCAACTCTACCATTATGTGAAATACCATAATATTCCCCGTATCAAGGTCGGTAAATATACCAAGATTCTCCGGGCAGAGCTGGACAAGTTCTTTGAACCTCCAAAGATAGAATGAGCCGAAAGTTATTTTCCGGTGATAAATATCACCATCATAACACCTATTTTATTTGCAACAAAAACGAGTATTAATCAAAAAACAATATAGCTATGACACTTACATGCACCAACGTAACTCTGAGACAAAAGCCATTGCGTAACGACCGCATATCTCTTTATCTGGATTATTATCCGGCCATCCGCAATCCTTACACGATGAAGATGAGTCGCCGGGAATTCCTCGGCATCTACATCTATGCCAAACCCAAGAACGAGCAGCAAAGAATGTTCAATCAGGATATGCTGAACAAGGCTGAGGCAATCCGCTGTATCCGTGTCCAGTCGCTTATCAATGAAGAATTCGGATTCCTGGACAAGAACAAGCAAAAGGTAGATTTCCTCGCCTACTTCCGGACAAAGGCACGGGAGAAGTATGAGAAATGGGATTGTGTTTACAACCACTTCGAGAAATTTGTCGGTGGCAAATGCACCTTTGGTGATGTCACCGTGGAGTTGTGCGAGAAGTTCAAGGATTACCTGCTCAAATGCAAACAGATCAATCATCCCAATGCTTATATCTCACGCAATTCGGCAGCCGGTTATTATTCAACTTTCCGAGCCTTGCTGAAAATAGCCTATAAAGAAAAGATGTTGCGTGAGAACTTGAACGACTTTTTGGAAAAGATTGAATGGAAAGAGGTCAAGAAAGAGTATCTGACGCTTGATGAAGTCAAGAAACTGGCGGCTACACCCTGCAAGATTCCTGTCTTAAAACAAGCCTCCCTGTTCGCTTGTATGACCGGTCTCCGTATCAGTGATATTCTGAAACTGGACTGGCGTGACTTTGAAGTCGGGCCGGATCAAGGCTACTATATTCGTATCTGTACCGAAAAGACAGAAACCGAGGCCACCCTTCCCATCAGTCAGGAAGCACTGGAGTTGTGTGGCGAATGGGGCACCGGAAAAGTCTTCAAAGGCTTAACCCGCTCCATGACCCACCATCCCCTGAAACAATGGATTTCTGAAGCCGGAATCAGAAAACACATAACCTTCCACTGCTTTAGGCACTCGTATGCCGTCATCCAAATCTCTTTAGGTACAGACATTTACACAGTATCGAAGATGCTGACGCATAAGAATGTCACTACCACTCAAATCTATGCTGATTTGGTAAATTCCAAGAAGCGAGAGACGGCGAATAAGATTTCGCTGAAATAATGAGAATCATAGAAATTTATTTTTGCCTTATTGTAAGGGTTGAAATCCTCAGTCCTTGCAATAGGCATACCCTACACCATAATCTTATATTAATAGTATAGTAAGTGAGTTACTATATCACTCAGTGACTTTTTTACTTCTAATCTTACTGCTTACCATGCTTAAGTACACGCATTATTGTAGAGATTTGTAACTTTTGTCTTTTGTTTTCATTTATGCTTCAGAACTGACATAATGTCACAAACGATGTCATAATTTTACATGTTATCAACTATAAAATTTGTAAAGTATTATAGAATCAACAAAAAATGACATTGGCACGAATGTTGTAACATCATGTTTGATTTTAAAATTAGGATATAATGAATAAATACGAAAAAGAAGCAAGAGTCTATCCAGCTATCGCAGGAATGATAATTCCTATCATCTTGACTACATTGTATGTCACATCGTTTATACCCAAAACTTTGGACATATGGGAGTCAATAATTGCAAAAATCGGATTGTTTATCCCAGTGGCTTTAATTTATGGTGCATTAGCCTATTGGGTTCGTCAGCTGTTTATTGATGCTTCTAAACGATTGTTTCAGTTTCGTTTGTTTAAAGAAGATGAAACTGAGATGCCTACAACAAAGCTTCTTCTTTGGAGTAGCGATGTGAGAAAGTCTGAAGCTGATATAAAACGAATAGCGGAAAAGATCAAGACAGATTTTGGCATTCAACTATTATCAAAAGATGAAGAAATTGCTAATCCATCCGAGGCTAAACGTACTATTGTTGATGCCGTTGGAAAGATAAGAGAGGTGACTCGTAATAACGAGAATCTTCAACAGTACAATAGAAAATATGGATTCTGCCGTAACTATCTTGGGGCTTGTGTGTATGCCACAGGTGCAATTATACTTGCACTTGCTGCAAATTTTATTCTAGATATGCCATATGCAAAGATATTGTTTGTGGCTTTAGTGGCTCAGATTTTATTAGGTATTATAGATTATGCATCTTACAAATCTAAAGCCTACGATTACGCTAGAGCAATGTATAACGCATATATAACTGGTGCAGAGTATGAACGAGAATAAAAATGTACTAAGATACGAGTATGAAGCCCTGAAAGTGGGAGATGCTGACGCAATACTTATCAGACACTATATTGACGATGAACCATTCATCGTACTGATTGATGCAGGCAATGCTGGTGATGCTGCAATTATAAAAAAGCATCTTAAAGATTATTATAACAGTTACTATATAGACTTGGCAATATGTACACATCCTGATAGTGACCATAAAGATGGATTCTTTGATCTGCTTCAAGATAAAGATATTACTATAGAAACATTTTGGTTAACCGATCCGGCTAAATATCTTGATTCTAATGATTTAAAGCGTTACAGCAACGAAGAGAATGCAATAAAGGCAGTACGTAAAATTTGGCAAAAATCTACAGATGCCAACCTAAACCTTATTGATTTAGCATTGAAAAAATGCAAAAAGGTGATGAGTGTAATTGATGGAGTCCAACATCCAATACTTCCAATAAGTATTGTTGGTCCTTCTGAGAAATATTACATAGAGGTAGTAAAGACTATGGTAGCTGATTATGGTATTAAGACATACGAAGATAGTTCAAAAGAAGCGTATGACGATGCGTTCAAGATTGATGAGAATGATATAAAGAGTGTAATCGATAGTGAGGAAGATTCGTCTCCTTACAATGCTTCCAGCCTCATTATCTTGTACGAACCGGGGGATGGCAAAAGACTACTCTTTGCAGGAGATGCAAATACCACCTCTCTTCAGATGATGCTGAATAAATATAAATGGTTGAGAAATGTGGATTTTCTTAAAGTTCCGCATCATGGAAGCCGTAGAAATCTGAATACGTCAATCATAGAGGATCTTTCCCCAAAAAGTTCCTATATATCTGCTGCTGGCAATAAGAAACACCCTAGTGGGCGTTTAGTATATTGGCTTGCAAAATATGGAGATGTTTACTCTACTCATATTTGCAATTCCTATATGCATTATCAATCGGCAACCATACCAAAAAGAAATGGTGCTGTAAATCTAATGCCATTAAAAGGGAAAAAATAATGACGCTGTCCAAAATTTTGTCATCACCACACAGATCTATGCAGATTTGGTCAATTCCAAGAAGCGAGAGACGGCGAATAAGATTTCGTTGAAATAGTATAAAGTTCTGTAACGTAAGAAGAGTCTGACTAGGTTTTAACCCCATGTCGGACTCTTTTTTTATTCTATTGTGGCATAGATGGCATAGAAATAAGTACCATATCAAGGACAAATGCTGCCACTTTCTTGGATTTATAACATGGTATCTATGAAATGACATATATTTGCGCACAAACAATTAGCAAATATCACTATGAATCAGAAAAGTATAGAACATATAGCGCTCTATTCCATTGTATTGGTGGGTACGCTTGTCGTTGGCGTTTTAGCGCGGCTGTTTGTTTTATCCAAAGGCGTTGACGATTTCAGTAGTAGTGTTGCATTTTTTGCAACAGTAATTGTCTTGATGGCAATCTATGCCAGTTTACAGACAACTTTCAATCAGTTTATACTGCCACGCATAGAAGCTTTTCTATTGCGTTTCTCTGCTTTTCAAACGATGAAAAATCACAATGATACCGTTTCTGTTCCAGAAGCCCCTACAATCAAAGACTCAAAACAAGCTACGCCTGATGTCATTGAGTCTGCTCCTACCGCTGAAGAAACAATCTCTGGACCTTCAGAATATGAAGTTATGCGAACCAATTCTATCGCAAAAAAGAATCGTGCTATTCAAACTAAATTGGAAAAGGTCATTAGCTATACGAAGCAAACAATGGTTGCCTATATGAGTGAAGAGGATCTCAACCGTCTATGTACATACGTTGCTGAATATAGTTCAGGCGATACCTTACAAAAGATAACGCCTGTAAAGGTGGATTCACAACTTAAAAGCATTGATATTATGCATTTTGGTTGGAACATTGGCAAGGCTTTTGGTATAAAGCGCATTCACACAGCCACATTCATCAAGAATGTTTTTGCCCACACTCTCCGCGATTTGGAGATTGCAACTATTGAACGTAAGATGTCACATACAGAATCTGCGTGCTACATTACGTTAGATAGGAGAATATCGTAAACTGTTAAATATATAGTAATACATTTACACAAGGAATACTATAATTATAGGGATCGATTTACATTTTTAATTGTTGACAAATAAGCATTTATTCCTTGCAATTTATTTTTTATAGACTTCTCTATTGGATATTTTGATAATATTGCAATTTTCTTTTTGTAGCCTAAAGGGGCGAGAAGTCTGTTATTTTGACATATAACGCCTGTTATAATTGGATTTTTAGTTTGATAATGAGTCTTTTTATGACTAATTCTGAACCCATTCTTTTTAATGATGGAAAGAAAATCTGGGATTAAATTTTTGAAGTCTGATTTAGATGACAATGTAATATCATCAACAAACATTGAAAATTTAATATGATGCTCCTTTGCTAACTGATCAATTTCCAAACCTGTAGGTTTAAAAACCATATTAGCAATAAATGTTGATGTCGGAATTCCTTGCGGTACTTGATATTTAAGTGTTGTTAGTTTGGTTAATATTCTTGCTATAGTAGGCGTACACCCCTCTCGGAGAAACATTTGAAAAACTTGCTTATGAGAAATTGATGGAAAAAATGATTTCAAGTCAGTTGTAAAGATATATTTATTCCCTTGATGAAAACGAGCATTACGCACATTATTTTTTCCTTGAACACCACCATAAACATATTGAGGCATTTCTACTTGCTTTGACATAAAATCATACAGCCGCGCTTGCACCTCTTTTAGTTTTCCTTTAGATGAATTAATTTGTCTAGTTGCAATTTCTCCATTACTATTCTTCTTGGGTTTACCTGTAAACTTATTAAGTTTTACTCTTTCAAAAGAATAATAGTAATCTTCTATATGTGCCAACAAGTAATCTAACTGCTCCTTGTTAATACCTAAAATATATAATAACTGCTTTTCGTTTGTTATCATCAGAAAAAAAGAAATTAGAGAGCTGATTATAACAATTCAAAAAAAGATTTGCACCATTCTATTATAGGTCTCATTGTACTTAATAATTGAATTAATGCTTTTATAAGCATGACAATGGCTTTAATCCATTTTGTCCACTTTTTAATCTTCTTCTCCTGTGTTACAATCATTGGAGAACAATGGAGGGAAACTTTGTTAGCCTTCTTCCCTCTCTTTGAAGGCTTCTTATTTTTTTTAGCCATAAGCATATAATTTTTAGTTCGGGCAATATCGCCACGTGCTAAAATCAATATGGCCTAACTAAAATATGCTTAGACATTGCTTCCATTGTACTCTCTATTTTCACGTGCTAAAAAAATAAACACAAATTAACAAAGTAGACATAGCTTGTTCAATCATACAACATAAAACAGCAGACAAACTGTATGAAATGTTCTTGTCTTCCATTCTGTTGCGTTTCAAAACTGTATCCACCACATTTTACCAATAGCTTGGTGCGATAATTCGCTTTAGGTTTTAGCATAATTTTAGTTTCCAAAGCCTTCTTCAGTCTGTCAAAGATCTAATACAGTTACAAAGATAGGTAAATCTCACAATATATTCTATAATCACCACCAAAAGTTATCTCACAGTTATATTCAGGTGATGTTTTCCACCATCAAAACACCAACTTCCTTTGCCAGCGAACAATTAAAAACAAGTACGTATGGCAAACGAACAAATCACATTTGATAAGCTGCCGCAGGCGGTAGGTTATCTCACAGAACAGATGGAACAAATCCGTCAAATGGTGGCGGCGTTGCAACCGCAGACTTCTTCCGACAAACATCGTCTTATTGAAATTGATGAAGCCTGTAAAATCACACGAAAGGCGAAGCCTACCATTTACACACTTGCGCGTAAAGGACTGATTCCGGCTTACAAACGAGGTAAGAAGCTCTACTTCTATGAAGATGAGTTGCTCCAATGGATTGAGTCCGGCCGCAAGCAGATGCAGGCAATATCGCTTCAGGAACAGGCCGCGGAGATAGTACATGGAGCGAAACGCAAACCAAAGGGAGGTTATAACTTTTGATCTGTACGGCTATGGAAACCTCCAAATTAACAGCAGAAGGTATTATCGGCGAGGCTGTGCGCATCGGAGCCAAGATGTCCGGCGGCGAGTTCCCGATAGAAGTCTTTCCTATCAGGATTCAGCGTATTATCAGTAGTTTGCACGATTGTCAGGGCTATCCCGTGGATTATGTTGCTGCGGCTATCCTAGCGGCCATTGCCGTGGGGATTGGCAACTCCCATCTGGTGCAGGTGAAGCGTAACTGGTTGGAAAGTCCCATTCTGTACATGGCACTGATTGGACGACCTGGAGCCAATAAGAGTCATCCGCTGAGTTTCGCTTTCCAGCCGTTCATTGAACATGACTATTGTCAGAATCAGGAGTATCAGAAGCTGTATGCCGAGTATGAACGCACTATGTCCATGAGCAAAAAGGAACGCATGGAAGCCGGTTTGGATGAGTTTCCGCAGACTCCCGTGCGCAGACGCTTTCTTGTTTCGGATATCACTCCCGAAGGATTGAGCCTGATACATGCCCAGAATCCCAGAGGACTCTGCCTTTGGTCGGACGAACTGTCGGCTTGGTTCAAGAATTTCAATCGTTACAACAACGGTTCGGAAGAACAGTTCTGGCTTTCAGTGTTCAATGCCAAGCCCACGATTTCCGACCGCAAGAGTACGCAAAGTTCCATTTTTATCAGACGCCCTTACATCTCCGTTATCGGTACCATCCAAAAGAAGATTCTGGGCGAACTGGTCAAGGGCGAGCGTTCGAGTAACGGATTTATCGACCGTATTCTTTTCGTGATGCCTGAATCTGTCTTGAAAAGCAGATGGAACGACCGGGAAACTCCTGAAGAACTGGAAATCCAGTGGCAACAGATTATCGACAAGCTCATCGCACAGGATTGTCCGCGCGATGAGAAGAATGAGTTGCAGCCCCAATGCCTGCCATTTGATGAAGACGCCAAGCAACGACTTTACGGTTGGCAGCATGAAAATGCCCGTCAATGTGATATGGAAACCAACGATGCGTTGGTAGGTATTTACTGCAAACTGGAAATCTACATTATCCGGTTTTGTCTGATTATCCAGCTTGCCCGATGGACTTGCGGAGAGTGCGATAAGCATACGATTGACCTTGAAAGCGTGAAGCGTGCCATCCTGCTGGCCGAGTATTTTCGGACAACAGCTGTAAAAGTGCAGACTGCCGTCAGTCAGGAACAGTTGAGTGAATTGCACCGCAACATCTACCTGAACCTGCCTCAGAGATTTACAACGGCAGAAGGTATCGGCATTGCTGAAAGTTACGGGATGAAGGAGCATGCTTTCAAGATGTTTCTAAAACGACACATCGGAACATTATTCAGAAAAGAGAATCATGGAGAGTACAGTAAATAACCTTGTTACTATGCACATTTTCGCAACCGAGGGGTTTGTGAAGTTGCGAAAATGTGCATAGTAACATCCAAACAGAAAGAAAAATGAACTACAGATTCACATTAGAACCATACAAAGGTGTCAGTACCCGGCACACATGTCCGAACTGCCACCGCAAAAGTTGTTTCGCCAAATACATCGATACGGAAAAGCAAATCAGCTTTCCCGATTATGTAGGGCGATGCAATCATGAACAAAAGTGCGGCTACAACTATACGCCCAAAATGTACTTTGACGAGAATCCGATTGCCAAGGAGCGATTGAGCGAAGAGTTTGTGCCGGTGTCCAAGCCTCGCATCAGTCTGCCTCCTGCGCCATCCTTCATTGAGCCCGAAATTATGAGGCAATCCCTGAAGCTTTATCACACGAACAAGCTGTTTCAGTTCCTGAGTTTCCATTTCGGACAGGAGGTTACCGAAGAGCTGATGTTGCGCTACCATGTAGGAACCTCGAAGCATTGGCCGGGAGCTACAGTCTTTTGGCAGGTAGATATTTCTGGACGGGTACGCACTGGAAAAGTGATGCTTTACAATTCTGAAAACGGGAGACGGATTAAAAAGCCGCACAACTACATCACGTGGGTGCATTCCCTTCTGAAGAAAGAGAATTTTAACCTCCGGCAATGCCTGTTTGGTGAGCATCTTTTGTCCTCTGACCAGCAACGTCCGGTTGCTCTTATGGAGAGTGAGAAAAGCGCTTTGATATCCAGCTTCTATCTGCCGCAATACCTCTGGATTGCTTCGGGCGGAAAGAACGGAGCGTTCAATCGGGATGCCATGAGTGTATTGAAAAACCGACGTGTACTGCTCTTCCCCGACCTGGGGGCGACCGACTATTGGAACAGTAAAATGGAGATGATCCGGAGCCTGGGAATAGAAGTTTCTCTCTTCGATTTTATGGAAAGAAACGCAACAAAAGAAGAACGGGATGCGGGTTATGACATTGCAGATTTTCTACTTAGAGAAGAGACAAAGGAGGCTATTTTCAATCGTCTTATCACGTTAAATCCGGCCTTGAAAACGCTAGTCGAAACTTTCGATTTGCAGCTTGTCAATGTGGAGAAAGCACCTCTTTCAGCAACGGTTCAGCATACTCGGAAAGGACTTTTCAAACAATGACTTTCAGATGTCTGATTCTCTTCTTTTTCACTGGAGCAAGTTTATGCCGGTGTATTACATTTCCCGGCCACTTGCTCACCTCAAAAGAAGGTGAGACAGCTCCCGATGGTCACAAATATTAATCTCAAAAGCAAATATTATGGACAAGAAAAATACAATTACAATCCGTCTTACAGACGAGCAGTTCGGCTGGCTCAGAGCACTCAGCCGACGCAGTAAACGCAGTCAAAGCGAAGTAGTGCGTTCACTCATCGAACACGGTACGGTGCGCGAACGAATTACGAGAGAAAATCTTGACATTATCCGAAAACTGATTGGCGAAAGTACGAACCTGAATCAGCTTGCCAAACGAGCCAACGCTTACGGTTTTTATCGTGTGGCCGACGAGTGCCGGGCCGTCGCCCAGCAGATTTCACAACTCATAAAACAGCTCAAAGATGATCGGTAAAATTGTAAAGGGCACATCGTTTTCCGGGTGCGTAAACTATGTGCTGAAAGAAGATAAATCGCGCCTGTTGAAAGCGGTTGGTGTCTACGGTTCGCCTGAAGAAATAGCGGAGCAATTCGAGTTGCAGACTTTACTGAACGACAAGGTCAAGAACAAGGTCGGCCATATATCATTGAGTTTCTCCGCAGAAGACGGTGACCGCATCCGTGACGATGATGGGCTGATGCTGAAAATCGCGCACGACTATATGAAACTGATGGGAATTGAGAACACGCAGTTCATCATCGCCCGGCATACCGACCGTGATCATCCGCATTGTCACATCGTTTACAACCGGGTGGATAATGACGGGCGCACCATCAGTGACAAGAACGACCGCTACCGGAACGAAAAGGTCTGCAAGATGCTGACAGCCCGTTACCGTTTGCATTTTGCCGAAGGAAAAGAGCATGTGAATTTCATGCGGTTGCGCCATCACGACAGGGTTAAGTATTTTATCTATCATGCCTTGAAACGAGAAGTTTCGAATGCCCGAAGCTGGAGTGAGCTACGACTGGCCTTACGGAAGTACGGAATTGATACGCAATGGAAGCAAAGTCGCACGACCGGAGAGATGCAAGGTGTCAAGTTCACATGCAACCAACTGACCTTTAGCGGTTCCAAGATTGACCGTCAGTTCAGTTTTCTGAACATTGACCAGGAGCTGAGATATAACGCTCTTTCTGCTACCGTGAGCCTGCGTCAGGCACAGGCAGAAACCATACGCGAGGAACTTCGGCATGAATATCAGCAGGAGAATCATTCCGGTATTAGTCTGGGGTTGTTCACACCCTCTCCTACGGATTATGATACGGAGGAAGCAATACAGGCCAACCGGCTTAAAAAGAAAAAAAAGAAACCGAAACGCAAGCGAGGTTTCAGTCTATAATCAATTTTTTATTAACCATCAAAATTCAAATTATTATGAACTATTCCGATTTTATTTACGATTTCAATCTCTATTTATGTGAGAGGTTCGGTTACAGAAACTGCTGTTCCGTCATGCACAACGCCAATGGCATTTGTGTTTCCGTCCATGCTGGCGAAATGGATTTATACATCCGTTTCTGGGAATACAGTTGTGGTGTCGGCAGTATCCCCGATTGGAGCATTATCATTGTGCGCAGCAACTTCAAACGAAACCAGCAGGAAAACCTGAAAGACCTTGCCCGATTCTTCAAGGAATACGCCCCACGCTATGGTTACAAATACCTCTGCACCGAGGATGATGACTACAAGTATTATCAGACCCTTGGCCTGAAACTTATCCACAGAGGATTTTTCAGACAATATAATTATGGGTTGCCGTTAAAGGAGTTGAATGTCTGATATTAGGTTTAAAGAAAATGAGGGGGTGTTTCCTCTCATTTTCTCTTTATATACCGATAAATCAGAATTTAGAGGCGATGGCGAAACAACTCTATGATTATTGGTTTGTACAATTTGACTTTCCAGATGAGAATGGAAGACCATATAAGTCAAATGGCGGTGAGATGGTGTGGAATAAAAAACTAAAGAGAGAGATTCCTAAAGGATGGAATGTCTTAAAACTTGGCGAGCGTTGCTCTTTCAACAAAAGAACGAGTAGCGGTTATTTCAATCACTCAATCCTATATTTGGATACGTCAAATATCACCAATAATACAATTGATGAACTACAATTTCTGAATCCTTCGAGTGATATTATTCCGAGTAGGGCAAGGCGATTAGTGCAAGAAGGCGATATTGTTTACTCAACAGTGCGCCCAAATCTTAAGCATTTTGGCATTATTATGAATCCCGATTATAATATGGTAGTTTCCACGGGATTTGCTGTAATAACTGCAAATTGGAGTGCATATCGTTACTTCATTTATCAGTTCCTTATTCAAGCTGCAACAATAGAGAATTTATCTACTATTGCACAATCAGCCGTAAGTGCCTACCCATCAATAAATACATCAGATATAGAGAATCTAGATTTAGTAGTGCCTCCTGATTCTATGATAGAGGAGTATGCAAAAATATCTTGTAGATTGTATTTGCAGATAGATACAAATTATAAGGAAATAAAGTCTCTCACTAAGCAACGCGACGAACTTCTGCCGCTTTTAATGAATGGTCAGGTGTCGGTAAATTCTGATTTATCCGACGATTGAGTTCTATTTTTTTATCTAATGCAGAGAAT
>OGFK01001586.1_pt1 | contig 14054 bp, 11 predicted proteins | sample 1570931 | NCBI WGS metagenome assembly OGFK01 (sample SAMEA2581935, study PRJEB24529) | metagenome | biome: Human gut stool | place: China | collected 2011
AAGGGAACGAGAGACAATAGAAGTTACAGATATAGAGATTCCCATACTTACAAGAATATTGAAAAATGTATAGATGATCTCAGAACTGAGACCCACAGCAGAAACTCCAAGTTGTCCACTATGTTGACCTACCATAATAGTATCAAATACCCAGATCATCATATATAAAATCATCTCTCCCACAGCTGGAAGAGCTAGTCTTAAAATCTCTCCAATTATTTTCCTCATATTATCATTCCCCTATTAAATATTTTTTACACTTGTTATACACCTCATTGTTAACTATTGCAGAAATTTTTACTCCCTCTCCCTCATACTCTTCACTTTGAATGATAGCATTTCTATGTAGATACGCTCCTAGAGAGGTATCACTATATGGTATTAGATATGTACAAACTCTAGTAGTTTGAGGTAGAGATTCAACCATCATATTTAGGAACATATCTATATTCATCTGTGCTTTTGCACTGATTTCTACAGTTTTATAGTTAGGGAATCTCTCCTTGATACTATTTAATTGCTCTACACTAGCTTTATCACACTTATTAAGAACTAAAAATGTAGGTTTATCCATAGCATCTAACTCTGTTAAAACTTTTTCAACAGCAACAATCTGCTCTATTGCTGTTTCACTAGAGGCATCAACAACATGTATAATCAAATCTGAAAAACTAACCTCTTCCAATGTTGATTTAAAAGCTTCAACTAAATCATGAGGTAGTTTTCTAACAAAACCAACAGTATCAGTCAGAGAGGCAACTCTTTTATCAGGTAACATTATAGCTCTAGTTGTGATATCAAGAGTAGCAAATAGCATATTTTCAGCAAAAACAGCTTCCTTTTTAGATGTATTATCAGCTGGGAACATATCTACTAAAAGGTTTCTAAGAGTTGATTTTCCAACGTTAGTATAACCAACTAAAGAGATTTTTGGAATACCTGATTCCTCTCTCTTCTCCCTTTGAGTAACTCTTGTTTTTCTTATCTTTTCTAATTCCTGTTTTAAATCGTAGATAGTATCTCTTATTCTTCTCTTATCTATCTCTAATTTTTTCTCTCCAGGACCTTTAGTACCAACTCCTCCCCCTGTTCTTGACATTGTACTTCCAAGTCCTAGTAGTCTAGCACTTCTATATTTTAATTGTGCCAACTCAACCTGTATCTTAGCCTCTCTAGTACGAGCTCTTCTAGCAAAAATCTCAAGAATAAGAGTAGTTCTATCTATAACCTTACAACTTGTTATAAGCTCTAGATTTTTTACCTGTACTCCTGTTAATTCCTCATCAAAAATTATTAGGTTAGCTCTTTTTAATTGCTTATATACAGCTAATTCTTGAGCCTTACCTGTACCGATAAAGAAAACTGAATCAGCTCTATTTTTCTTTTGCATAAATGTTCCTACAACCTCAACATTACATGCCTTTGCTAACTCTGCTAACTCATCTAAACTCTCTTGAGTATCTATTCCAACAAGTACAGCGTATTCTGTATCATTCTCAATAATATCTCTCTTTCTAAGTTGAGCTTCAATCTCATCAAATTTTGAGATCATAGGATAATTAGTAGCTTCTTCAATACTTAAAGGTCCAACTACTTCATGCACCAATTCATTTCCCTCAACATTACAAAATCCAAGGGAAACTCCAGTAATTTTCTCTTCCTCAATACCAATAGCTGCTATACAATCTAGCTTTAATTTTATAAGAGCTGAGATATCTATATTGGAAAGATTTGCACTTCCACTTGGGTGAGTATGGATTACTCTCACTCCAGATAATCTTCTCTCTTGAATATCCATAATAGGTAGTTGTACACTACTACTATCTCCTATTGATATCTCAATGACATTTCCTCTTCTATCAATTGCTATATTGATCTCTCTATTGATTTTATTACTTATTTGAGCTATTAACATTAACATTTCTGGTTCAATAAGTTTGTTTTTTTCTACACTGACATCATAAAGAGAATCCAGTTCTTTTAATAAATACTCCTTTATTCCCTCTATATTTCCTCTTATCATTTTATCAACTCCATAATTAATTTCATCTATATTATACCACAGTTATTAAATAATTTATAGTTTAGCAATCTCTTCATTTTGAAATTTATTTATCTTTATAAAGAAACTATATAAAAATTTTAACTCCTCTTCACTAAAGTTTTCCCAAAGAAACTTATAAAAACTATCCTCCATCTCTTCAACTCTTGAACAGATATCTTTATAGGCGGTTTTTCCAGTTTTAGTAAGTTCAATATAGATATCTTTTTTGTTCCCATTTTCTTGAAAGGTTCTTATATAATTGAGGGAGAGAAGTTTTTTTATCACTTTACTTGTATATCCCTTACTATTTTTTATTTTTTTAGATAATTGAGTTATATTTATTTTATCAGTAGAACCTATACAATAAATATAGTTATAATCAGTTAAATTCAAATCATTATTCAATTTCTCTTTCAAGATATTAGTATATTTTTCATTGGCATAAATAAACTCTTGCATTTCTAGATAAATTTCAGGAATATAACTTGCTCCTTTATCAGTTTTTAAGAAATCTTTATAAAACTCCTTACTATCTTCTATTAAATTAAAAAATTTTTTTATAACTTTATTTGAAATTTTTTACACCCTCTTTCCATTTCTGATAGTTTCTTAGGAAACATTATATATTCTTTTCCTTTATTTTTCAAGGTTTTTCTAACAATTTAATGTGACTGTTTTATTTATGTATTGTTTCATAGGCAACTATTTTATTTAGTTCATTTTATGATGTTAAGTCCACTTTTGATATATTGACTTATAATTTAGAGTTAGGTATACTTATTGTGTAAACATAAAACTTATAGGAGGAATAATTTTATGAAAAAAGGATTTTCTATCTTACAAAGAGTAGGTAGAGCTTTTATGCTTCCAATAGCTGTATTACCAATGGCAGGTATACTTTTGGGAGTAGGAGGAGCTTTCACTTCAAAAGCTGTTATTGATACATATCATCTTACATTTTTAGAACCAGGAACTGTATTAAATAAAATACTTGTTTTATTTTCTAACTCAGGTTCATTTGTTTTTGCAAATCTTTCAGTTATATTTGCTGTTGGAGTTGCTATTGGACTTGCTAATCAAAATAAAGAAACAGCAGCTTTATCTGGACTATTAGGATTTTTACTTTTCCATACTGTAATTGGAACTGTTTTAGGATTTATGGGGTATACTGCTGATACTACAACTGTTCAAGCTTTTATGGATGCAGGTTTTTCTTATGATGTAGCAGTAGGTAAAGCAGCACTATATACTAAAGAACTTGGTATTTTTACATTGCAAACTGGTGTTCTTGGTGGTATTATTTGTGGTTGTGTTTCAGCTATGATTACTAATAAATTTTCTAACAAAACTTTACCAGATTATCTTGCTTTTTTTAGTGGAAATAGATTAGTTCCAGTATTGACAATGGTATTCTTTATTCCATTAGGAGTAATTGTTCCTTTCATTTGGCCTGCAATATTTGCTGGAGTTGTTAAAGCTGGAGCAGCTTTTACAGCTATGGGACCTATTGGAACTTTCCTTTATGGATTTACTGCTAGACTTTTAAATGTATTTGGACTTCATCATGCTGTATACCCTCTATTCTGGTATACAGAGTTAGGTGGAACTATGGAAGTAGCTGGACAACTAGTTGCTGGTGGCCAAAGAATTTTCTTTGCTCAGCTTGCTGATCCTACAGTTGTTCATTATTCAGCAGATGCTACAAGAACAATGACAGGTGGATTTTTACCTATGATGTTTGGATTACCAGCAGCAGCATTTGCTATGTATAGATGTGCTGATGCAAGTAATAAAGCAAAAGTAAAAGGAATTTTAGCCTCAGCTGCTCTTACAGCTTTTTTAACAGGTATTACAGAACCTCTAGAGTTTACTTTCCTATTTGTTGCTCCACCTCTTTATGTTATTCATGCATTTTTAGATGGAGTAGCTTATGGACTTATGCACTTCTTAAATGTTGCTGTGGGAATTACTTTCTCAAGAGGAATAATAGATTTCACTTTCTTTGGATTATTACAAGGAATGGCTAAAACTTCATATCAATGGATTTTAATAATTGGTCCATTTTATTCTATCCTTTACTACTTTATTTTTAAGTTTATGATAGAAAAATTCAATTATAGTACTCCAGGAAGAAATGAAGCTGAAGCTAAACTTTACACTAGAAAAGATTATCAAGGAAATAGTGGTGATGATTTAACTGATGAAATAGTTGAAGCTCTTGGTGGAGTTGAAAATATAAAGGGAATAGATGCTTGTATTACAAGACTTAGAGTCACTGTAAAAGATAGTTCAAAGGTTGCTCCTGATTCTAGATGGAAGGAATTAAAATCTCAAGGTGTAATTAGAAGTGGAGAGGGAGTTCAAATTATCTATGGAACTCAAGCTGAAATTTATAAAAATAAAATAATTAAAAAATATGGACTATAATAATAATTTTTAGGGGAGGACTTGTGAAAATAAGAAATTATTTACTAGCTTTTGTTCTAGGTTCAACACTGGCTTTTGCTAAGGATATAAATTTTGATGTAGTGGGAGAAGTTTTTGATTATGGCCCTCAAACTACAAAAATTATACTAAAATTTGATGAACAAATTAATCCTAAGACTTTAGATACACAAACTTTCAAAGTTTTAACACAAGATTTAAAAGATAGAAATATAACAACTATAGACTTCATTGATCACAATAATGTTATCCTAAACTTGGAACATGGTCAAAATATCAAAGATGCAAATTTATTATATTGGGATGATCAAAAATTTTCAAATGTAGTTATTCCTACAAATTATACTCTAATACAAACTAAAGATATGACACTAGAAAATGGAAAAACTATAAAAAAAGATACATATAAATATTATATGAAATCTTTAAAAATTAAAGATGTAGATAAATTTACTGCTGGTGAAATGTATGGTTTAAAATACAGAGATTTTAAACCTCAAAAAGATGGTAATAAACATCCTCTAATCATTTGGTTACATGGTGCTGGTGAAGGTGGAGATAGTAATATTACTCAAATATTGGGAAATCGTGGAGGAGTAGCTTTTGTTGAAGAGGATGCTCAAAAAATATTTGATACTCCTTATGTCTTAGCTCCTCAAACTCCTACATTTTGGATGAAATCATTTTTTGTAGGTAAAAGAGAGTTAGTTGGAGAAAAGGATTATACTCCAGATTTAGTAAATTTAATAAAAACTTATATTAGGGAAAATCCAGAAATAGATAAAAATAGAATATATATTGGTGGTTGTTCTATGGGTGGGTATCAAACTTTTAAGACATTAGTTTATGCCCCAGACCTGTTTGCTGCTGCCTTCATTACTTGTCCAGCTTATATGCCAAGTACAGAAGAATTAAATACAGTAAAAGATACCCCTATCTGGTTAGTTCATGCTTCAGATGATACTACTGTCCCTGTATCAAATTCAAGAGAGTCTTTTAAATATCTAAAGAGTATAGGTGCAGATGTAGTTTACACAGAATATAAAGATGTTGTTATTGATGGAAATAAATATGATCCACATGGTTCTTACTTCTATACACTACATAACTCTCCTATCAATGACAATGGAATCAATATTTTCCAATGGATTGCTTCTAAAAAGAGATATTAACTAAAAATTAATTAACTTTATAAAAATACACCAGATATTTTTGATATCAGGTGTATTTTTTATGTTTAAAGTAGTAAATAAACCTTTGAAATCATTGACATTAATAAAAATATCTTTTATACTATCTTTAGCTAACAAAATAAAGGAGTGGTTAAAATATGAGAAAAAAATTTTTATTGGCAACATCCTTAGTACTATCTGGAACTATCATTTTAAGTGGATGTTCTAAAGATGAGCCCACAACAAAGCAGGAAAAAAATCAGGAAATAACATTTATGATTCCAGACTGGGGAGTGCCACCACAGAATATGTTAGCAGAGTTTGAAAAAGAAACAGGAATTAAAGTAAATGTAGAAACAGTTTCTTGGGATGATATGAGAAATAAAATTGCAATAGCAGCAAGTGGAAATAAAGCAGCTGCTGATGTTTTTGAAGTAGATTGGTCTTGGATAGGAGAGTTTGAAAAAGCTAAATGGTTAGAGCCTATCGAACTTTCACAAGAAGATATCAATGATATTCCAAGTATTTCAACATTTATTGTAAATGGTCAAGTATTAGCAGTACCTTATGCAAATGATTTTCGTATAGGATATTATAATAAAGTGATATATGAACAAGTAGGTTTAGATGAACCTCAAACTTGGAATGATGTAATGGCAGATATGGAAATATTAAAAGAAAAAAACATTTTAAAATATCCATATACATTCCCATTAAATGCTAATGAAGCAACAACTACATCATTTATTTGGTTAACTTATCTAAGAGATGGAAAAGTTTTTAATGAAGATGGTACTTTGAATAAAGAAAATGCTCTAACTACTTTAAATTTTGTAAATGATATGTTAAAGAAAGAGCTTATTAATCCAGCTAATCTAACTTTAAATGGTTTAGATAGCTATAGACAGATTTTAAGTAAAGATGCAGCTTTTATGATTGGACCTACATCTTTCATAGCAAGAGCTGTTGACCCAGCTCAATCTAAAGCTATTGGTGAAATTGAAGTTATTCTTCCACCTGGTAAAGATGGAAAAACTACACAAACTATGGCTTTAACAGAAGCAGTAGGAGTATCTTCTCTATCTGAAAATAAAGAAGCAGCAAAAGAGTTTGTTAAATGGTATACTTCTCAAGATACACAAAGAGCTTTCTTTAAAGAGATCAGTGCTATTCCAACAAGAACTTCTGTTTTAAATGCTGTTATAGATGCGGGAGAGATTAAAAATCCTGGAGCTATGAAAGAAACTTCTGTTCTAGTAAAATCTCCTTTCCCTAATGGAGTACCAGCTTATTATGCAGAAATGAGTAGTTCTATTTATAATGCTATTAATAGTATGGCTAGTGGAAATATTACTCCTGAAGAAGCAGTTAACCAAATTGATGTAAAAATAAAGGAGCTTCTTAAAAATTAATGAGTAGAAAAGATAAAATATTTCCCTACATTTTAGTACTGCCAGGGATTTTTATAGTAATTACGACAATACTATATCCAATACTACTTACCTTAATATATAGTTTACAATTTTACAAATTAACTAAGCCCTATGATAAAAAAATTATAGGGCTTCAAAACTATATTGAAATATTTAGAGACTTAGATTTTTATAGCTCTCTTATAAACACAAGTATAATTGTAGTCATTGTTTTAATTATTGGAGTAATATTTAGTTTTATAATAGCTCTAATTCTGAATAGAGAGGGAAAAATTAGTAATTTTCTTACAGCTATTGCTATTATCCCTTGGGCTCTCCCTCCAGTTGTAAATGGAGTTATTTGGAAGTTTATGTTTTATCCAGAATTTGGATTAATTAATAAAGTTCTTTATTATTTTGGAGTGGTAGATGGTGCTATACTTTGGTTAAATAATAGATATATCTCTTTAATAATTTTTGGAATAATACTTTCTTGGAGAGTAATACCATTTTGCAGTATTTTAATTTTAGCAAATATAAAAGCTATACCAGATGATATTTTTGAAGCAGCAGAAGTAGATGGTGCTTCAACATTTTATAAAATAAAAGATATACTAATTCCAATACTTAAACCTACATTTTTAATTGTAATAATTAATTTAATCTTAGCTAGTATAAATATTTTTGATGAAGTAGTAGCTCTTGTAGGATTTAGAAAATTAGGAGAACCTTTTATGTTATATAATTATAAGCAGACTTTTTCTTTTCTAAATATAGGTTATGGAAGTGCTATCTCTTATACATTAACACTTATTTTAGGAGTAATAGGTCTTATCTATATAAAATTTTTAAAAAGGGAGAAAAATGATGAAGAAAGATAAAAATAATCTTATTTATTATATTGCTGTTTTCCTCTTTTTAATCTTTATACTAGTTCCAATAATTTGGTGTTTTATTATAAGTATTAGTTTTGAAAAAGATATTTTTAATGATAAATTAGTTTTCTTCCCTAAGAGTATCAATTTTTCAAATTATTTAAAATTACTAAATCCGAAAGTAAAAGAGGGAAGTAATTTTTTACTTGCTATGAAAAACTCTCTTTTTACTAGTGCAATAACTATTATTATAGGTACACCTCTAGCAGTTATGAGCGGATACGCTTTTGCTAGATTTAGAAAAATAAAAGGAATTAAAATATTTATGACAATTCTTTTATCAACTATGGTTATTCCATTTTTTACTACAATAATTCCACTCTATACTTTATTTTCAAAATTAAATCTTTTAAATAGTATAGGATGGTTAGCAATAATTTATGTTTCATCTTTTCTTCCACTTGTAACTTGGATAACTATGAACTATTTTAAAGAGTTTCCAATAGAGATAGAAGAGATGGCATTAATTGATGGATGCACAAGATTTCAAGTCATACTAAAAATATTACTTCCAAATGTTTACCCTATAATCATTACTGGAATGTTAATCATATTTTTAAGAGCTTGGAGTCAATACCAGTTACCTTTAATATTAGCAGCTTCAAGAGATGTAAAGCCTCTTACTGTTCTCTTAGCTGAGTTTTCATCAAAGGATTTAATATTGTATGGACAGATAGCAGCAGCAGGTATTTTAACACTACTACCTCCTATGATATTTTCATTTGTCTTTAGAAAATATTTAATATCAGGATTGACTAAAGGAATATCATAGGATTTGACATAAGGAGGAATTTTGTTTTTTATAGGAATAGATATTGGGTCTACAGCAGCAAAAGTAGTTGTTATGGATTCTGAAAAGATAATAGAAAAATTTACTCTACCAACTGGTTGGAGTTGTGTAGAAACTTCTGATAATATTTTAAAAAAATTAGAGGATATGGGATATATAAAAGAGGATACAAAAATAGTAGGAACTGGATATGGAAGAGTTTCAATCCCTTTTGCACATAAAACTATTACAGAGATAACTTGTCATGGATTAGGAGCTTATTACCTTTTTAAACAAGATTGTACTGTTATAGATATAGGTGGACAAGATACAAAAATAATTACTTTGCAAGATGGAATGGTAGCAGATTTTATCATGAATGACAAATGTTCTGCTGGAACAGGAAGATTTTTAGAAGTTATGGGAAATATATTAGGAGTAAAAATCAATGATTTAATAGAACTTTCTAAAAATGGTAAGGACACTAAAATTACATCTATGTGTACAGTTTTTGCTGAATCAGAAGTAATAAGTTTAATTGGACGTGGTGAAAGTAGAGAAAATATAGCCTATGGTGTTGTAAATTCTGTTATTGAGAGAGTAAGTTCATTATGTAGGAAACATGCTAAAAATTCATTATTTTTCTTAACAGGTGGACTATGTTCAAATGAATATATTTTAGAATTATTGAGTAGCTCCTTAAAAGGAGAAGTCTATTCAGACACAGAACTAGCTAGATATGCTGGTGCTATTGGTGCAGCATTAACAGCTAAAAAAATTAAAAATAGATAGTTTAAAAGAAAGGAACAGATATGAATAATTTACCGAAAGACTTTGAAATTTTTTCTGATGCTAGAAGACAAGGATTTTTAAAAGCTAAAGAGATAAAAGATAGAGGAGAAAATATGGTCGGAGTATTCTGTACTTATACTCCTAAAGAAGTTATTTATGCAGCAGGAGCTCATCCAGTTTCACTTTGTGCTTCAAATGATGAAACTATACCAGAAGCTGAAAAACATCTTCCTAAAAATTTATGCCCTCTAATTAAAGCAAGTTATGGTTTTGCCTTAACTGATAAATGTCCATATATGTATTTTTCAGATTTGGTTGTAGGTGAAACAACTTGTGATGGAAAAAAGAAAATGTATGAACTTCTTGGAGAAATTAAAGATACTCATATAATGAATCTTCCAAATATGAAAAATGAAGAATCACTTGAGCTTTGGAAAAAAGAGATTGAAAAGCTTATCACTAAATTAGAAAATAAATTTAATGTAGAGATTACAGAAGAAAAATTAAAAGAGAATATCAAATTTTGTAATGAGGAGAGAAAAATTCTAAAAGAGTTTTATTCTTTAGGAAAATTAGTTCCCCCACCAATTTCAGGATATGAAATTTATAAAGTTTTAGAAGGAGCAAATTTTACCTTTGATAAAAAAGAACAAAATGAGAGATTAACTAAGATGATAGAACATTTAAAAGAAGTACATAAAAATAATGAAGGACCTATCTCTAAAAATGCTCCAAGAATTTTAATAACAGGTTGTCCTATAGGTGGAGTATATGAAAAAGTTGTTAAACCTTTAGAAGAGTTAGGTGGAGTTGTTGTTGCCTTTGAAAATTGTAGTGGAATAAAAAATTTAGAGGAATTAGTTGATGAAAGTGAAACTCCTATAACTGCACTTGCTAAAAAATATTTAAATATTCCTTGTTCAGTAATGAGTCCAAATAAAGGAAGAGAAGAGATTCTAAAAAATCTAATAGATGAGTACCAAATAGATGGAGTAGTTGAAGTAGTATTACAAGCTTGTCACACATATGCAGTAGAAAGTTATAATATTAGAAAAATTGTTACTAAAGATAAAGAGATTCCATATATAGCTTTAGAAACTGACTATTCACAAACTGATTTTGGTCAAATAAAAATAAGAATGGAAGCTTTCTTAGAATTATTAGGATAGGGAAAACAAAAAATCCAGAAAGATTTTTCTCTCTGGATTTTTTTATCTAATCTCTACAAATTCCTTGCTCTTTTGCTAACTTTTCAACTGCATTTGCTACAGCTTCTGCTACTCTCTTATCAAAAGCATCTGGTATTATATAATTTTTTCTTAATTCTTCTGGTTTTATTAAAGAAGCTAACCCTTCTGCTGCTGCTATTTTCATTTCTTCAGTTATCTTTTTAGATTTAGCTCTCAATGCTCCCTTAAATAATCCTGGAAAAACTAGTACATTGTTTATTTGATTAGGATAATCTGACCTTCCTGTTCCTACTATTGCTGCTCCTGCTTCTAGTGCATCCTCTGGCATAATTTCAGGAGTAGGATTTGCCATAGCAAATACTATTGCATCTCTATTCATACTTCTTACCATATCTTTAGATAATAAGTTTGGTGCTGACACTCCCACAAACACATCTGCCCCTACTATTGCTTCAGCAAGTCCTCCAGATATATCTTGAGAATTTGTAATCTCAGCTAACTCTTTTTTAGAGAAATCATATTTATCTTTATCACTTCTTCTTAAGATTCCTACTCTATCAACAGCTATTACCTCTTTAGCTCCTAATTTTTTTATAAGTTTTATAATAGAACTTCCTGCTGCTCCTGCTCCATTTACAACTACTTTTATATCTTCAACTTTTTTATTTACGACTTTTAAGGCATTAATAAGACCAGCTGCTACAACTATTGCTGTTCCATGTTGATCATCATGGAATACTGGAATATCTAATTCCTCTTTTAATCTTGTTTCTATCTCTATACATCTAGGAGCTGAAATATCCTCTAAATTTATCCCACCAAGCCCTGGAGCAATTAATTTTACTGTTCTAATTATCTCTTCAGTATCTTTAGTATCTAAGCATATAGGAATTGCATCTACATCTCCAAACTCTTTAAATAATACACATTTTCCTTCCATTACAGGTAAAGCTGCTTCTGGTCCTATATCCCCTAATCCTAATACTGCTGTTCCATCAGTTACTACTGCTACTAAATTTCCCTTTGAAGTATATTTATATACATCTTCTTTATTACCTGCTATTTTTCTACAAGGTTCTGCTACCCCTGGAGAATAAGCTAAACTTAAATCATCTCTATTTTCTACTTTAACTTTAGAAACTACTGATAATTTTCCCTTACTTTTCTCATGTAATTCTAATGATTTTTCATATACATCTGCCATTTTTTTCCTCCAGTTACTATTATTTCTTTCTAGCAATATTATATTCCTTTTCTTTAAATAAGTAAAGTTTTTTGTGTTTTATTTTAGAAGAAAACAACTATTATAGTACATTTATTTTTCGTTTTATTTATTATGAAAATATCTTTTTATCTACTATCATTCCTCCACCTAAAACAAAATCTTTATAATAGATTACAAGATGTTGTCCTGGGGCATTTTGAACATTTTCCTCAAAATATTCAAAATATATTTTTTCATTTTCTACTATGACTTTTCCTTCAGCACCAAAACTAGAAAATCTTGGTCTTCCTATAACTTTTTTCTCTATTATTTTTTCTAATTCAATTGGGGATTTAAAATCAACTAGTTCCACTCTTTTTCTAGCTAATTCTTTATACTCTCCTAAAGTTATCTCATTTTTCTCTGGATTTATAGCAGTTATAAAATATGCTCTTGGAAGTTTTAAATTGAGTCCTCTTCTCTGTCCAATAGTATAGAGTTGATATCCTTCATGTTCTCCCATTATATTTCCATCTCTATCTATAAATTTTCCTCTTTTGATACTATCTCCTAAATTTCTCTTTAAAAAATCTATATATCCTATCTTAGCAAAACATATCCCCTGACTATCTTTTTTATTATGTACCTCTAGTCCAATATTTTCTCCAATCTCTCTTATTTCATTCTTAGTGTATTTAAAAAGGGGGAAAAGAAGTCTTGAAATCTTGTCACTATCTAATCTATATAACATATAGCTTTGGTCTTTTTTACTATCTTTTGCTTTCTTTAAAAGTATCTTATCAAACTCTTCATTATATTCTGTAGAACAATAATGTCCAGTTGCTACATAGTAAGCTTCCTCCTCATCTGCTATGTCAAAAAGTATTTTCATCTTAACTCTCTCATCACAAATTACACAAGGAGAAGGAGTTATTCCTTTAGAATACCCATCTAAAAAATTATTAACTACCTCTTTTTGAAAAATATCCTCAATATCTATAACCCTATGCTTTATATTAAAAAAATTAGCTACTTTTTTAGCTGAATCTATCTCTTCTTTTAAACTTTCCTCTTTCTTATGATTCAAAGTAACTCCTATTACTTCATATCCTTGTTTTTGAAGTAGATATACAGAAATTGAAGAGTCTACTCCTCCACTCATTCCTAATACAACTTTTTTTCTATTCATTAATCATCTCCTATTTTTTATATGAATCTCTCCAATATTAAACAGTTTCTCTTCTCCATCTATCTCAACTTTTAATCTTCCATCATAGACTATATCTTTAGCTATTCCACTTCCTAATGATTCTCCATATTTTATTATCTCTATCTCTTTTCCTTTTAAATAGTTATATGAGTTTATCTCCTTTAATACATATTCCCAATTTTCAGAGAAATATTTTTTAAACTCATTTATTATACAAAAAATTATATCCTCAGTAGAGTAAAATTTTCCTGTTATATTTTTTAATGATGTAGCTTTATCTTGAGCATAGCCAAAATTATCATTATTAACATTAACTCCTATACCTATTATAAAGAAATCTCTTATTTTTTCCACTAAGATACCACATATTTTTTTATCTTGTAGATAAATATCATTAGTCCATTTAAATTTATAATCTAAGTTCTCTATTTTCTTTAATCCACCCAATACTGATATTCCAGCTATTAATGGTAATCTCATATACTCTTCTAAAGAGATATTTTTATCTTCTTGAAGAGCAAATGAAAAAATTGCCATTCCCTCATTGGATACCCATACATTTCCACGACGCCCTACTCCTGCTGTTTGAGTTTTAGCAATTACACAATCATAATCTTTTAAATCTTCTCTCTCTTTTAAATATTTATTTGTAGAATCTATCTCATTAAATCTAAATATTCTCATATCTCTCCCTTTATTTATATTTTATTTTCTATTACTTTTTCATAATTATACCATAATATGTGTAAAAAAAATAGAGAGCCTAAGCTCTCTAATTCTTACTCTTTACTCTAGATAGATATAGCCCTAAGGAGAATACCAACACATTGGATTTCCATATCTCTCTCCATACATTCTCAGTAAACCCACCTACTAAAAAG
>OGFK01001588.1_pt1 | contig 14038 bp, 10 predicted proteins | sample 1570931 | NCBI WGS metagenome assembly OGFK01 (sample SAMEA2581935, study PRJEB24529) | metagenome | biome: Human gut stool | place: China | collected 2011
CCCCCGGCGAGACCATCGGGATGCGCATCGGCCCCAACGAGATCCACATCATGGCGCGTTCGTGAGGGGTGAGCCGAAATGATGAAGATTTACGATCGAAAGCTCGCGTATCCCTACTTTGTATGGATGACGCTCTTCACGGTGGTGCCCCTCATCATCGTGGTGTATTATGCCCTGACGGACAGCGACGGCAATTTCACCCTGAACAACCTGCTCTCCATCAGCGGCTACGGTTCGGTGTTCGCGCGCAGCCTGCTGCTGGCCCTCATCGCTACGGTCATTTGCCTGATCATCGCGTTCCCCGTCGGCTATTTTCTCTCCCGCCTGCGGGTGAACAAGCAGCATATCATGCTGATGCTGGTCATGCTGCCCATGTGGATGAACTTTCTGCTCCGCACCTATGCGTGGATGGGCCTGCTCAGTGTCAACGGCCCGGTCAACGCGGTGCTGGGTGCCTTCGGCCTTGGCCCCTACACCATGCTGAATACCTCCGGTGCAGTGGTGCTGGGCATGGTGTACAACTACGTGCCCTATATGATCCTGCCGCTCTACACCAGTATGACCAAGATCGACCAGAGCATCGTGGAGGCGGCGCAGGACCTGGGCGCTTCCACCACACAGACCCTGCTGCGGGTGCTCATCCCCATGAGCGTGCCCGGCATCAGCACCGGCATCACGATGGTCTTCGTCCCGGCGGTGTCCACCTTCGTCATCAGCCGGATGCTGGGCGGCGGTTCCAACCTGCTGATCGGCGACCTGATCGAGATGCAGTTCCTCGGCAACAGCTACAACCTGAACGTCGGCTCGGCCATGAGCCTGGTGCTGATGATCATCGTTCTGCTGTGCATGAGCTTTACTTCGAGCTTCGACGAGGATGAAATGGAGGGGGTGTCCTGATGAAAACGAAACATCTCCGCCTGATGCAGCGGGTCTATATCATCCTGTTTTTCTGCTTCATGTATCTGCCCATCGCGTATATGATCGTGTTCAGCTTCAACCAGAGCAAGGGCTATGCGCTGTTCACCGGGTTTACGCTCAAGTGGTACACCAGCCTGTTCCACAATGCCTCCATCCTGCGGGCGCTGGCCGTCTCGGTGGAAGTGGCCCTCATCTCGGCCGTCATCGCCACGATCCTGGGCACGGCGGCTTCGCTGGGCATCGCCTCTATGGGCCGCAAGAGCCGCCTTGTGGTGACGAACATCACCTATATCCCGGTCGTCAACCCAGAGATCATTACCGGCATCTCGCTGATGCTGCTCTTCGTGGCCTACCAGCGTTTTGCGGGCCGGGTGGAGTTCCTGCCCGATACCATCATGGGCCTGCCCACGCTGCTCATCGCGCACATCGCGTTCAACGTGCCGTATGTCATCTTCAACGTCACGCCCAAGCTCAAGCAGCTGGACGTCAAGCTGTATGAGGCGGCTCTGGACCTCGGTTGTGACCCCAGGCAGGCGTTCTTCAAAGTCATCCTGCCGGAGATCAGCCCCGCCATCCTGTCGGCTTTCCTCATCTGCCTGACCTACTCCATTGATGATTTCATGATCTCCTACTTCAACTGCGGCACGGTGGAGACCCTGCCCATCGCCATCTACTCCATGACCCGCAAAAAGGTCAGCCCGGAGATCTACGCCCTGTCTACCATCATGTTCGTGGTCATTCTGACCATCATCCTGATCTCCAACGCCATGGAGAGCCGCGGCTACCGCCGGGACCAGAAGGCACTGAGAGGGGAGGATGCCGCATGAAACAGATGAAGCGCATGGTGCTTTTACTGCTGACGGTGGTGTTTACCGTTAGTCTGCCGCTTTCGGCGTATGCCGCCGGGACCATCGAGGTCACGGAAGATGTTTCCGTTTCGGATGATTACGACTGGACCCGCTTCAAGGGCCAGAACGTCACCCTGAACGTCTACAACTGGGGTGAGTATATCTCCAACGGCTCGGACGACAGCGTAGACGTGGTGGATGCCTTCCAAAAGCTGACCGGCATCCACGTCAACTACACCACCTTTGATTCCAACGAGTCGCTCTACGCCAAGCTGAAATCCGGCGCGGCGGATTACGATGTCATCATCCCGTCGGACTATATGGTCGCCAAGATGATCTCGGAGGGAATGCTCGCAAAGCTGAACTTTGACAACATCCCCAACTTCCAGAACATCGACGAAGTCTACCGCAACGCCGACTACGACCCCGCCAATGAATACACGGTGCCGTATATGCTCTGCACCACCGGCATCATCTACAACACCACCATGGTGGACAAAGCGCCCGCCAGTTGGGCCGACCTGTGGGATGAACAGTACGCCGGCAATATCCTGATGTTCAACAACAGCCGGGATGCGTACGCCATCGCGGCATTTGCCACCGGCCACAGTATCAACCCCCAGTCCACTGAGGAAGTGGACGAGGTGGTCGGACACCTCAAAGCGCAGAAACCGCTGGTCCAGGCATACGTCATGGACGAGATCTTCGATAAGATGATCGGCGGCGAGGCGGCCATCGGCGTCTATTATTCCGGCGACGCCATCACCATGATCGATGACAACCCCGACCTGGCCTGGGTCTTCCCGGAGGAGGGCAGCGTCCTTTCGGTGGACAGCATGTGCATCCCCGCCACCAGCGAGAAGCAGGAAGCCGCCGAGATGTTTATCAACTTCATGTGCGAAGTGGACATCGGCAAAGCCAACGCCGAATACATCGGCTACACCACCCCCATGCAGGCCGTGTGGGAAGTGCTGGACGAGGACCTGAAGTACAGTGAGATCGCCTTCCCCTCGGAGGAGATCGAAGCGAAGGAAAAGGTCTTCACTGCCCTGAGCGATGAGGTCAACAGTGAACTGGACGTCAAGTGGAGCGAGATGAAGAGCTACGACGAGGGCGGCAGCGGCATCGTCTTCCTGATGCTGCTTCTGGCCATGGTCGCGCTGGCCTGCTTCAACATCTGGCGCAAGCTGCGCAAAAAATCGCGGAACATGTATTGATCCATGCAGGCTGCGCCGCAAACGGTGCGGCCTGTTTTTTGATAGAGAGGATATTTTTACCATGGAACTGAACCACTTTACTGAAACTGCGACCGTTCTGAACGCCGACTGTGATTTTCACCGGAAGCTCAAACCCAGCGCCCTGTTCCGCTATGTGGAGCAGGCTGCGGCGGATCACGCCCGCGCCTACGGCATGGACGACGATTTCTTTGCCGCCCGCCACACGACGTTTCTGGTGGGCAAGCAGGCCGTGGAGGTCTACCGGATGCCCACCCGCGGTGAGAAGATCACGCTGGATACCGCCTGTGAGCCTTGCAAAAAAGGCTCGATGAAGCGGATTACCCACATCCTCGACGAGGCCGGGAAGGAGCTGGCCCTCGTGGACTGCCGCTGGATCGTGGTGAACACCGAAATGGGGCACATCATGCGGCAACCCAGCTGGCGCACCCCCAACTACGAAAATGAGAATGTGGAAGAGGAGCTGCCCCAGCTGGTGCACAAATGCAAGGAGCTGACCCCGGCGGGCAGCTGGACGGCCAGCTACTCGCTGTGCGACCTGAACGGCCATGTGAACAACTCGTTCTATCTGGACATCGCCTGCGACGCCCTGCCGCTGGATGCACTCCGGAAGGGTCCGCTGCGCTTCGCCTCCATCAAGTACCACCGCGAGATCCCGATGGGGGCGCAGGTGGCGGTGGCCTATGCGCCGTCGGCCGACGGCTGGTATGTGGTGGGCCGCCGGGACGAGCACATAGCCTTTGAGTGTTATCTGGAATTTTCCAGCGAAGCGGCTGAGAACGCTGAATAAAGAATTACAAAAAAATTACAAAAACTTTCGCAAAACCCCTTGCAAAATGGTTTCAAAAGAGTTACAATATGGTTACAAGAAGAGCGAAAGCTCTTCTGCGTGAAATCTTTTTCTTCTTGTTATCCGTGGATATCGGGTGCGCACCGCTCCTCCTCCGGCTGTTCTCCTTCGCAGCTGTTGGTGCGTACCGCACAGGCGGTATCCTCGCTTCGTGTGCAAAAGAGCTCGCTCCCATTCGGGGGCGGGCTTTTTTGCGCCCCAGGCCCGCAGCAGGGGAGAACGGCCCGCATTTTCGGGAATAAAGTGTTACTTTCCACCGTTTTCTTAGACAAAGTGTCTGGTTTTCGCAAGGACAGTTTTGGAAAGTTTGTTTTGCGAAATGCTTGCGTTTGTGCCGGTTTGTGTTACAATAGGTGCAAGCATTTTTAGCATCTTCCAGGCACGATAAGTGAAATGAATTTGCCGCCGTTTCTACGGGCTGCACGAGAGAAAAGGAGTTTGAGTATGGCATATTTCTATGAAGAACCTTCCCGCACCTTTGGTGAGTACTTGCTGATCCCCGGCTATTCTTCTTCGGAGAATGTCCCCACGGCGGTCAGCCTGAAGACCCCGCTGGTCAAGTACCGCAAGGGCGAAGAAGAATGCCCGCTGGAAATGAACATTCCCATGATCAGTGCCATCATGCAGGCAGTCTCCGGCGACAAGCTGGCGATCGCGCTGGCACGCGAGGGCGGCGTTTCCTTTATCTATGGCTCCCAGAGCATTGAGAACGAGGCAGCGATGGTCCGCCGCGTCAAGAGCTATAAGGCCGGCTATGTCGTCTCCGACTCCAATCTGGCCCCGACGGCCACCCTGCACGATGTGCTGGAGCTGAAGGCCCGCACCGGCCACTCCACCATTGCCGTCACCGCCGACGGCACCCCCAACGGCAAGCTGCTGGGCATCGTGGCCTCCCGCGATTACCGCGTCAACCACACCCCCGATGACGCTTCCGTCACCACCTTCATGACCCCCATCGAAAAGCTGGTCACGGCCCCGGAAAACACCTCCCTGCATGACTGCAACAACATCATCTGGGACAACAAGATCAACACGCTGCCTCTGGTGGATGCCGAGGGAAACCTGAAGTATTTCGTCTTCCGCAAGGACTACGACTCCCACAAGAAGAACGCCAACGAGCTGTTGGACGCCAACAAGAGCTATGTCGTGGGTGCCGGCATCAACACCCGTGACTACGCCGAGCGTGTTCCCGCTCTGGTGGAGGCCGGTGTGGACGTCCTCTGCATCGACTCTTCCGAGGGCTATTCCGAGTGGCAGAGCCGCACCATCGGCTGGATCCGTGAGCACTACGGCGACACCGTCAAGGTCGGTGCAGGCAATGTGGTCGATGCAGAAGGCTTCCGCTTCCTGGCAGAGGCAGGTGCCGACTTCGTGAAGATCGGCATCGGCGGCGGCTCCATCTGCATCACCCGCGAGACCAAGGGCATTGGCCGCGGCCAGGCTACCGCTGTCATCGAGGTCGCCAAGGCCCGCGATGAGTATTATAAAGAGACCGGCATCTATGTGCCCATCTGCTCCGACGGCGGCATCGTCCACGATTACCACATCACCCTGGCGCTGGCCATGGGCGCAGACTTCGTCATGCTGGGCCGCTACTTTGCCCGCTTTGACGAGAGCCCCACGAACAAGGTCCGCATCAATGGCCAGTATATGAAAGAGTACTGGGGCGAAGGCTCCAACCGTGCCCGCAACTGGCAGCGCTATGACCTCGGCGGCTCCACCAAGCTGAGCTTTGAGGAAGGCGTGGACAGCTATGTCCCGTATGCAGGCCCCCTGTCCGATGGCGTCCAGACCACGCTGTACAAGGTCAAGAGCACCATGTGCAACTGCGGTGCGCTCTCCATCCCGGAGCTGCAGCAGAAGGCCAAGCTGACGGTCGTTTCCTCCACTTCCATCGTGGAGGGCGGCAGCCATGACGTCATGCTGAAGAACGCGACTCCCAACATCATGAATGGCTAAGCATCATTGAATCGAACGGCTGCTTCCCGGCTTCTGGAAGCAGCCGTTTTTTTGTTTGGAAAAAAGATTTTGCCTGCATCCGCCGGAATTTTACAAAACCTCTTGCACCCATCCGGGAAAGATGCTATCATGGTACAAACACCCTGTCATGACAGGGTGGAAGAGCTCCGCGCCGCACCTGAGATGCAGACCGGGCCGGGGCGTTTTTTCAGCAGCCGCCCGGTATTGGCCGCTGTATGGATATGAAGAGAGGAAACTTTCATGGACGAGATCAAAGTTGTTCCGTATATTCCGGATGAAGATTACGATAACCCTGCCATGGTCGTGGATTTCTACGAGTTCACGATGGCCAACTGCCTGTTCCTGCACGGCTTCAAGGATACGACGCTGGTGTTCGATATGTTCTTCCGCAAGAACCCCGACAACCAGGGCTATTCCATCAGCGCAGGCCAGCGCAAGCTGACGCGCTTTTTGCTGAACTATCACTTCAACGAGCAGGATATCTGCTGGCTGCGCACCAAGGGCATGAGCGAGGAGTTCTGCGAGTATCTGCGCACCTACCGCTGGCAGGGCGACATGTACGCTCTGCCCGAAGGCACGGTCTGCTATCCCCATGTTCAGATGGTCCGCATCGAGTGCGACCTTGTGGGCGCTATCCTCATCGAGACCTATCTGCTGCAGACCATGAACTTCCACAGCCTGATCGCCACCAAGGCGACCCGCGTCACCGGTCTGAACACCCACACCCCCCGCAGCGTCATGGAGTTCGGCACCCGCCGCGCTCAGGGCGAGAGCGCGGGCAACGACGGCGCGTATGCAGCCGTTCTGGGCGGCTGCATCGGTACCGCCAACTGCCTGGCCGAGATGAAGTATGGCTCAGAGGTCAAGGCCGTCGGCACGGTGGCCCACAGTTTCATCGAGTTCTTCCCGACCGAGTTCGACGCTTTCAAGGCCTTTGCCGATACCTATCCGGATTCCGTCAGCCTCCTGCTGGATACTTATAATATCATGGAGAGCGGTCTGCCCAACCTCATCAAGCTGGACGACTACCTCATCGAAAAGTATCCCAACGACCCCAGCCGCCGCGTCAAGAGTGCCCGCATCGACTCCGGTGACCTGGCCCGCGGCTCCAAGCGCCTGCGCAAGGCGCTGGACGCAGCAGGAAAGCCTTACATCAAGCTGGTGGCGTCCAACGGTCTGGACGAAAAGAAGATCGCCAACATGGAGCTGTATGAGCATGCCCACTTCGATTCCTACGGTGTCGGCGAGAACCTCATCACCTCCGCTTCCGACCCCGTCTTCGGCGGCGTGTACAAGCTGGTGGCTGTCAAGCGCCCGGATGGAACCTATCAGCCCAAGATGAAGTGTTCGGATTCTGCCAGCAAGGCCATCATCCCCGGCAAAAAGATGCCGTGGCGTCTTTACGATGAAAACGGCCAGGCACAGTGCGACCTGATCGCCATGGATGGCGAGAAGATCGAAGCAGGCAAGCCTGTCACGATGGTCAATCTGGATTCTGACGCCATCGAGCGCACCGTGACCATCACCCCCACCAAGGTGAAAAAGCTGCTGGTGCCGCACATCCTCCACGGCGAGCTGGCCATGGAGCTGCCCTCCATCGCAGAGAAAAAGGCCTACATCGCCCGCCAGCTGACCGATGAGACTTGGGAGAGCGAGCTGCGCCTGGAGTGCCCCCACAAGCATTATGTCAACATGACCCCTGCCGTCGCCGAGTGCCGCTCCCGCATGTATGCCGAGCTGCATGGCGGCAAGGTATAACTTGACAAATCGGGATTTCTATTGTATGATATGAATTGCCGTTTGCAGCTCTTGCAGCGGCAGTTCATTTAGAAGCCACTGTGGTGAAATTGGCAGACACGAGGGACTTAAAATCCCTTTCTGGCGACAGAGTGCGGGTTCAAGCCCCGCCGGTGGCATGAGAAAGCTCGGAATTGTTCGTTGATTCGAATGATTCCGGGCTTTTTTCTTTTTGCGCCATTTTCTGGAAGCGTTGAGCGGGCGAGAGGGATTTTTCGCGAAAAAAGGAGGAGTCTCTCTCGTGCGTAACCGTGATTTAAGACCCACTGCCAAGGCAAACCCCACCATCCAACAGGCCTTTGAAAGGTTCCAAAAGTACAACCGGCTCAAGAATCTCTCCCAAGGCTCACTCGACTTCTACGCCGCTAAGGGCAGAAGATTCTTTCGGTTTCTGGGGGACACAGAACAGCCCATCCATACCATCACAGAGGAAACGGTGGAAGACTATATCTTCTATATGAAGGACCAGAAGCTTCACGATACTACCATCAACACCAACTTGCGCATGGTCCGGGCGTTTTTATACTGGTGTATGGAGAAAGGGTATCTGGAGCAATTCTCTATCAAGCTGGTGCGGGCAGATGATCCAATCAAAGAACCCTACACCACCGACGAGCTGCAGAGGCTGCTGAAGGAACCGGACCGCAAGACGTGCTCCTTTGCTGAATACCGCAATTGGGTCATTGTCAACTTCCTGCTTGGTACCGGTTGCCGTGCATCCACGCTGCTCAACCTGCAGATCGGAGATTTGGACCTTTCCGCCGGAACAGTATTTTTCCGCCACATGAAAGCGCGCAATCAGCAGATCGTGCCGCTCTCCAAGGCACTGGTCAGGATCATGGAGGACTATCTGGAGCACCGCAGCGGCGACCATACAGCCCCGTTGTTTGTCTCGGAGTATGGCAACCAGATGACCCTGAATTCGCTCGGTAATGCAGTGTGGAATTACAATCATAGCAGAGGCGTGGAGAAAACATCGATGCATCTATTCCGCCATACCTACGCCAAGCTGTATATCCAAGCTGGCGGCGACCCGTTCCGTCTGCAAAAGCTGCTGGGCCACGCGGACCTTACGATGACCCGACGGTATGTGGCGCTGTATGCGGACGACCTGAGAGCCAACTATGACGCTCTGAATCCGCTGGAACAGATGAGCCATGGAAAGCAACGGGGTGAAAAAATAGGGATGAAACGGGAAAGGTGAAGGAGTGTGGCGGCTTCTTTGCAGTGATCGTGTATTTGAATTTGCAACTTTGCAATGTTGATGGAATTAAACGAAAATGCGATATAAATTGATGATTTCGGAAATGTAAAGTTGAGCGGTCATTGCAAGGTTGAAGTGAGAAGTACCAATTGTGCAGAAAGAGAAGTTCACGAAATGTTTATAAAATGGAGAGTGACAATTACTGCCGACGGTGCTATAATGACCTTACCCCCGGAATGTTTCGAATGAAGCCCAGAAGTGAAGATGATGTCTCCGAGGGCCATTACGCGGACTCACAGTGATGGACTGCGTAACATATTTTATCTGTTCGTCGAGGTTCAGGATACTGAGCCTCACCTAGACGAATGGAGGTCTCAGCCTAAGGCTAGACGCATGATTAGATAGAGTAGTTTCCCAGAAGCTGTATTCTGCCGGTATACGGTATGAGTGCGGCTTGGGAGTTCTATCTTTTTGTGCGTCTTTTTTGTTGCTATTTTTTAGGAGGTGCACGATGTAGCGTGAAAAAGTATAAAAATATGCCAAAATCGCAAACGAATATAAGGAGTAAAATATGAGTTCTCTGAGTTTCTTTCCGTTGATCCCTGCTGTGACCACTGCTTCAGCTGAGCCGGTCTACCATGGAGGCATGATTCCGTGTCTGGGAGATGTGGAGCCGGTAAATACCCGGTGGCTTATTAAAGGATACTTCCCGATGGGTGCCGTGTCGGTCGTGGCAGGTCCCGGCGGCGTGGGCAAGGGCGTATTTATGGCGGATGTGGTGGCTGCCGTAACGACCGGACGTCCCACGATGCTCTTCCCTGATGCTGCAGTTGCACAGGGGAATGTTTTAGTACTTACGAGCGAGGATGACCCCGGCATGTCTCTGGCTCCGCGCATGATCGCGGCAGAGGCGGATATGCGCAGGGTGTTTTACGCGACTCCCGGCTGGTACTGGCAGCAGAAAAAGAAAAAGCTTGTTATTGGGGCAAGCTTGTTTGAACTTATTGATGAGCTGCATCCGGCACTGGTTATCATCGACCCGCTCAGGAGCTTTCTGGAGGGTAATGCAGCGGCAAATGGTGATGTGATGCGCAGGGCGCTTGATATGTTGCAGGAAAAAGCATTGGCAGACCAGTTCAGCGTGGTCATTGTATCTCACATGGTAAAGAAGGCGGGCGATGATGCGCGGATGCTGCTGGCTGGTTCGGGTGAGCTGTGGAATGCCGCTCGCAGCGTGACCATTCTGGGGAGACTGCCGATGGACGAGAGCGTCACCTATGTAACGCAGGAAAAGCTGAACGTTGGCACTAAGGCACGTAGTATCCTCTTCCATACCCAGACGGTAGGTGTGAAAAATAAGGCAGGCGCAGAGGTGGAAACCGTCAGGGCAGTGCTGGCGGCGACCACGGAGAAGCATTATAAGGAGTTGATGGCCGACAAGCCGATGCCATTGGAGCCGTCGCAGCAGGATGCCAAGGAGTCCATCATGGCCCTTCTGAAAGAGCAGGGACCGATGGCTGGTATGGATCTGAAAAAGCTGGTAATGGACGAAACAGGATGCAGCAAACGCACCGTTGAGCGGGCACATACATGCCTTGTAAAAGAAAAAAAGATCCAGACCAAGCGGGTGCGGCAGGCTGACGGAAAGTTCAAGTTCATCACGTCCTTGTGCGCTGTACGGGCGGTGAGACGAGTGTGTGGCGAAGTTGCATAAAAATGACGAATAAGCGACAGAAATCAACTTCGCCAGTGTGGCGATGTTGGCGATGTTGAGTGGAATGGGGAAAAACCAAAAGAGACATAGTATCGCCAATAAGCGAAAAACGGCGCAATTTCGCCAATGGAAGCACAGGAGGTGGTGCACTATGGATGGCATGATTGCCTGAACGGACGTCGGAGAGCGGCAGAAGGGGAAAACCAAATCCTCTCAGTGCTGGAAACGATGCCTGATACGACATTTTATACAAATTGTTTTATATCTGATGTGAAAATGGCATGCGCTTATTAAAAATCAATAAAAAAGCAATAGCACCTTTCAAAAAAGTATTATTTGGTTTTGCTTAAAATACAGAAGAAAAAATCACAGATAACTATTGAATTTTAATACAAGTTGTGATATACTGTTTGTACAAACAAAACAAGAAGGTTTGATAGTGTGTAGAGAAAAAACAATAAGGCGTAATTTAGCGACGCCCAGTTGACTGCCAAAAAATACAATCCGATTATATAGGAGCATACAAATTATGACACGAAGCAAAAAGAACACCGCTGGAAAGCCGACGACAGCGACACAGCTCTCGCCCATGATGACCGTTGCCGAAGTGGCAGAGCTGCTGGGGTTCGGGCAGAATTTTGTCTATCGGCTGGTGAGTAAACCGGGCTTCCCGGCGGTAAAGGTGGGCAATAGCTACCGAATCTTCCGCGAAGGGCTGATGGAATGGCTCGATGCGCAGAAGGTCAATAACACCCCGGAGGTGCTGCATAATATGTGGGACCCAGAAGTTGCTCCGTACCCCGCCGTGGGAAAGCTGGAAAATACGATTATAAAAATGAAAAAGGAGATCAAAATGAACTTTTTAAAAGATGTATTTCAGACCGCTGACGAGATCAAGCAGAGTCAGGAGAAGTTTAAGAATGCCGTAGACGTAAGCAGTCGTCAGGTAGAGGTGCTTATTCGACCGTATTTGAGCGAAGCGCAGAACGAGATCCTATCTGAAATTCTGGAAGGGCTGGTCGCGTCCGTTGCCGAGCACTCGTTCCAAATCGGCTACAACAGCGCCATGCAGACGTTTGCAGAAGCGGCGGTAGCAATCGAGGCAGGGTCCCATGTGCAGCAGTAAAACAAAAACCGCCTTACCTGCGCCAACAGGTAGAGCGGCTGTAGAGACGGGAAAAACATGTGTGTATTAAATCTCCCGCCCCTATAATAGCACAGAACAAAGCGTTTGACCAGAGCTTTTTGGGTAGATGCTAACAAACCGGCGCATGGTCTGGCAAGATAGCTGGGCTGTGCGCCTTATATTTTTATAGGAGCAATATTATTTTATGACTGAAGAAACAAATGTTACCACTACACCCATGCAGCCTGTATCTCTGCCCAAAAACAAACCCAACGATGCATTGTCTATCTTGGCGCTATTTGGGGATCTTACCGACATTGGCTTGGACCCCTGCGAAGAGTTGCCGCGCGTACCTGCTCCGATGACGAAACCGCAAGCAGCCGAACAGGAAATGATTTGGTCACTGGATGATATCCGCCGGGAGGAAATGCTATTTGAACGGGCTTTACCGGCTTTGCCAGAGGACATACGCTACGTCTCACAGGCCATCGGCGACGTTATACAAGGCTGGGGAGTTGGTCGCTATGTGATCGATGCGGGTACAGGCGCGGGCAAAACAACTGCAATCATTGACTTATTGACGAAAAATATGATTAGCTGCCCAAGATTCAATGTGGAAGATCGAAAGCGAATTCTATATCTTTGCAACCGGAAAACGCTGTGGGAGCAAATCGTCCAAGCCATTTTAGCGGATGGAGTCGAAAGGGATTTCCGAGATACAGACCTGGTTAGATTGGCGATGATCGAGTGCCTGAGTTTTGAGTTTGTAGAGGTGCAAACCTATCAAAAGCTCCAGAAAGACTATCAGGAAGACCCGGAGAAGACGCTGGAACACATCAAGCGTTGCTACACCTATATTGTCTGTGATGAGGCTCATTATTTTGTGAATGATGCCAAATTTAACCATATGACGAACATTGCGTACCAGTGCATCGAGCAGTTGGTTTCGTGTAAAACAGTGATCTACATGAGCGCCACGATGGACTTCTTGATTCAGAAGTGGAAGGAGGAGGGGACACTTCCCCCAGAAAACTACTACCGAATCCCAAGAAGAAAATCGTGTGTCTCAGAAATTCGATTCTACTATCGGGATGCTGAGCGTAAGGCTCTTTTGGACTCCATTCCACCAGATGAAAAAGTGATTGTTTTTGTATCGAGTCGTGCAACGCTTGAAAAAATGAAGCTGATATACGGTGATGCGGCTTCCTACTACTGCTCTGACCACAACAAGTCCGGCGCGATGGATGCTCTGTATGATTGTGTCCGGCACGGAAAGCTTTTGAAGCGGATCCTTTTTACTACGACTGTCTTCTATAACGGTGTTGATATCAAAGACGAGACGGTCAAACATATTTTCATTGAGCAGTGGTTGCCCATGGAGGTGATTCAGGAGATCGGCAGAAAGCGGCCAGTGAGTGAGCCGGATACCTTTAAACTCTATCTGCGCGGCAAGGGAAAACGGGAGCTGGAGACGCGCCTTAAAGAGGCCACCTATAATCTCGAACCAGCACTGTGTTATCGTGCAGGCGGGGAGACTTGGGAGAAGTTTTTGGCAGCTCCGGATGTAAACGAGCGAATCGGTGAGGAGTCCACTTTGTACTACGATCATCGAACAAAAGAGTACCATATCAACGAGATGAAAGAGATGTTCTTCCAGTATCAGAAAAGTGTCGCACTGAAAATGTTACAGGATGGATATCATGACGCAATTCTTAGTATGATTCGGGGCGATTTGGGTGGTCCTGTTCCAGAGTATAAGTCGGATAATGTGTCAGCCTACATTGCGGAACATCTCAATGAGCCTATGCTAAAGGATGAGCTAAAGGCAGCACTGATTCGCGTCCTGAATATTGTTCCGGCTAAAGGACGCTCTAGCCAAGAGACGATCGGCAAATTGCTTTTAAATCGAGAGCTTCAAAAATACAGGGTAGAGATTATAACAACAAGAGAAACAGCAGGAAAGTGGCGGTTTAAGACAGTCTGGATGCTTGTGGAACTGAAATGATGATCGACAAAATGTGCAAAAACGCGTGCCGATACTATAGAAACTACACGAAAAATTGCACAATGTCACAAAGCAACAAAGAAGTAAGATGTGCATAAAATTAACTACACTATATAGCAAAGTGAAAAATATACGCATATCGATTATGGAAGCTCGGCTACTGATTTGAGCGGTCGGGCTTTTATTATGGATGATTAAGAATGGAAGCGTCTTTTATTGACAAATTCTATTCTGCGTGGAATGATAGCTGAGTGCTTTCGAACGTCCGAAGAATGAGGATGGGCGGAAACGCTCAGTCATCATGAACACGCCAACGGAAATCTTGACTAAGCGAACCTGCGAGCTTTTTCAAGATTGGAGT
>OGFK01001590.1_pt1 | contig 14032 bp, 13 predicted proteins | sample 1570931 | NCBI WGS metagenome assembly OGFK01 (sample SAMEA2581935, study PRJEB24529) | metagenome | biome: Human gut stool | place: China | collected 2011
TAAAAAGTTATGCTATAATCAATTAAAGATATATGAAATAAAAATTCGTGTCATCTAAAACATAATGAAATATAAATGTTTAAAGGAGGAAGTTTTATGTTTAACTACTTACAAAAAATTGGTAAAGCATTAATGGTTCCCGTAGCAGTCCTACCAGCTGCAGCTATTCTAATGGGAATTGGATACTGGATCGACCCTAGTGGTTGGGGAGCTAATAGTCAACTTGCAGCATTTTTAATTAAAGCTGGTGGTGCTATCATAGATAACATGCCTATCTTATTTGCTGTTGGTGTTGCTTTCGGTCTTTCAAAAGATAAAAACGGTGCTGCTGCTCTAGCAGGATTAGTTGCTTTTGAAGTTGTTACTACTTTACTTTCAGTTGGAGCTGTTGCTCAAATGACTGGAGTTCCTGCAGATCAAGTTTCTCCTGCTTTTGGTAAAATCAATAACCAATTCGTAGGAATCCTTTGTGGGGTTATTGCTGGAGAACTATACAACAAGTTCCATACTTTAGAACTACCTAAGTTCTTAGCTTTCTTCAGTGGAAAAAGATTTGTACCAATTATAACTTCTGTTGTTATGTTAGTAGTTTCATTTATATTACTATATGTTTGGCCAGTTATCTACTCAGGATTAGTAGGATTTGGTATCAGTATAGCTAAATTAGGACCTGTAGGTGCTGGAGTTTATGGATTCTTCAACAGATTACTTATCCCTGTTGGATTACACCACGCTCTTAACTCAGTATTCTGGTTCAACGTTGCTGGTATCAATGATATTGGTAGATTCTGGGGAGACCCTGCAGCAGCATATGCTGGATTACCTGCAGCAGTTGAAGGATCTTACCATGTTGGAATGTACCAAGCTGGATTCTTCCCTATTATGATGTTTGGATTATTAGGAGCTTGTTTAGCATTTATAAAATGCGCTAAGCCTGAAAATCAAGGAAAAATAAAATCTATCATGTTAGCTGCTGGATTTGCAAGTTTCTTTACAGGAGTTACAGAACCAATCGAATTCGCATTCATGTTTGTTGCTCCAGCTCTATACTTAGTACACGCAGTATTAACAGGTATATCTGTTTTCTTAGCTGCTTCATTTAACTGGATGGCAGGATTTGGATTCTCAGCAGGATTAGTAGACTTCGTATTATCACTACGTAACCCTAATGCTAGCAGCCCAATAATGTTATTAGTTTTAGGAGTTATCTTCTTCGTAATCTACTATGTGGTATTCTCATTTGCTATCACTAAGTTCAACTTAGCAACTCCAGGAAGAGAGGATGAAGAGGTTGTAGAAGTTGCTGGTGCTGAAGGAGTATCATCACATACAGCAGTTGCAGTAGCATTATTACCTCTATTAGGAGGAAAAGAAAACTTAGTGTCAATAGATAACTGTGCTACAAGATTGAGATTAGAAGTTGTAGACGGAACTAAAGTAAATGATGCTGAGATTAAAAAAGTAGCAGCAGGAATTATGAAGAGAGGAAATGCAGTTCAAGTAATAATAGGACCACATGTTGAATTTGTTGCTACTGAATTAAAAAAATTAGTATAATAAAATTAAAATAATCCTATACTTGGTGTTGCGATCTTAAAAGATTGCAACACTTTTTTTATTTTAAAAATCGTTTTATTTTTGTACCATTTCATACAATTTTTCTCTATTTTACTTTTTTGATCTTTATAATTTCAATATTTTGAAAAAAGAAAAAATTTTTTTATTTTTTGTTGACAAATATATTTTTTAAATGTATACTTATAGAAAAAATTTATATTTTTAATTTTTTATATAGGGAGGGAAGGAGTATATGAAGAAATTTAAGTATTTATTAGTTGGATTAGCAACTGTTGCTCTCCTAGCTGCTTGTGGTGGTTCTGACTCTAAAGAGAGTACTCAAGCTGTTGATTCACAAAAGAAAATTCTAAATGTCGCTACAGATATTGAGCTAGCTTCTATGGATACTGGTGTAGCAACTGATGGTTATTCATTTGATGCCATTGCAGCTGTTATAGAGGGGCTTTATCAATTAGATTCTGATGGTAACCCAATTCCTGGAATGGCTGAAAGTACAGAGGTAAGTGAAGATGGAAAAACTTATACTTTCAAATTGAGAGATGCTAAATGGAGTGATGGAACTCCTGTAAAAGCTAATGACTTTGTTTTTGCTTGGAGAAGATTAGCTGACCCAGCTACTGCTTCTGAATACTCATACATGTTGGATGTGGCTGGTATAAAAAATGCTTCTGAAATTGCAAAGGGAGAAAAAGCAAAAGAGGAATTAGGAATCACTGCTATAGATGATAAAACTTTAAAAGTTGAACTTAACTATGCTGTGCCTTTTTTCTATCAACTAATGGCTTTTCCTTCTTTCTATCCTATAAGTGAGGAGTTTTATAAAAAACATGGAGATCAATACGCTCTAACTCCTGAGGCTATCCTTTGATATGATACCAATAAAGTACTCACATATATTATCAACAAATATTAATTTTAAGAAAGTTGGTAATATATGTCTAAAAAAGTTAAAGTTAATCCTAATCAAAAAGAATTTCTTGTTTTGAAATTTAAAGAATTAAATATCTCTTTATCCAAATTTTGTAGAATTTACAATGTTGAAAGAACTGCTATCATTAGATGGTCTATTAAATATGAACTTGGTGGTAAAGATGCCCTTTTGGAAATTACTAATAGAACTCTTTACTCCTCTCATACTTTAATTAATTCTGTTAAAGATTATCTTTCTGGAAATTTTTCCATGTTAGATATTGTTAAAAAATACAATCTTTCTGGAGATAGTGTTTTAAGAAATTGGTTAAAATGGTATAATACTCCTAAATGGAATATTAAGGTTGGTGAGTTTATGGCTAGAGAAAAAATTTCTAAATCTTTCAAATTAAATTTAGTTTTAAAAGTTCTTCAACAGAATCTTTCTGTTAAGGAGGTTGCTAATCATTATTCTATTAGCGAAGGCCAACTTAGAGATTGGATTAGGAAGTATAAAATTTCTGGCGAAGTGGCATTAGAAGATAATAGAGGTAATAAAAAGAGTGAGGAATTGCTTTCTAATGAAGAAATTCTTAAAAGAAAAAATAAAGAATTAGAAGAGAAAAATAGAAGACTTGAAGCTGAGCTTTTACTTCTAAAAAAGTTGAAAGAATTAGAAGGGGGAGTGATGTAAGAAAATATTTACATCTAAAATTTTTAGCTATTAAAGAAGTAGCTTTATCTAATAATTATTCAATAAAATTTCTATGTGAAATTTTAAAAATTAGTAGAAAATCATATTACAACTGGTTAAAGAGAGTCCCTTCTAAAAGAGAGAAAGAAAATGAAATCATTAAAGAAAAAATATTAGAGATATATAATAAAGTTGAAGGAATTTATGGTTCACGTAGAATGACCATGAATATTAATAGAGAGTTAGATAAAAAATATAATTGCAAAAGAATATATAGATTAATGAAAGAAGAATTAAAAATATCTTCTAAAATAAGAAGAAAGAAGAGAAAACATATTAAAAATTCCGCAGAATATAAAGCTGAGAATATATTAAATAGAGAGTTTACAGCACAAAAGCCCTTAGAAAAAGTATTAACAGATATAACAGAATTTAAGTATGGTGCTGGGAAAAAAGTATATATGTGTGCTACCTTAGACTTGTATGACAGGTCAATTTTGTCATATTCAATTTCTACAAGAGCAACACAAGAGTTAGTAGTAGAAACTTTAAGAAATAGTTATCAAGAAAAAAGTAGTGAAAAAAGAATATTACATAGTGATAGAGGACGTCAGTTTACATCATATGAGTATAAAAGAGAGCTAGAAAGGCTAGGAATAAGCCATAGTATGTCAAGAGTAGGAAAATGTATAGATAATGGCCCAATGGAAGGGTTTTGGGGAAATTTAAAAACAGAAAAATATTATTTGAAAAAATATGAAAAATTGGAAGAACTAGAAGAAGATATATCTTCATATATAAAGTTTTACAATGAAGAAAGGTTACAAAAAAATCTAGGAGAACGAAGTCCCCTAGAATATAGAAAACTTAATGAATAAAAAAGAAAAAATGTTGATAATTAAATTGAGTACTTGACAGGGTACAGTTCACTTGCAAATGGTCCTTTCAAAATGACAGCTTGGAACCAAGGATCAGGATATGAGCTTGTTAAAAATGATACATATTATGATTCTGGTGTTGTAAAACTAGATGGAATAAATGTACAACTTGTAAAAGATTCACAATCTGCAGTTGTTGCTTATGAACAAGGAACTGTAGATGTTATGAAACTTACTGGTGAACTTGTTGAACAATATAAAGGTTCTCCAGAGATGAGAAATACTCTTGGTGGATATCTATGGTATGTATCTCCTAATACTAAAGTACCTGGATTGGAAAATCCTAACCTACGTTTAGCACTAGCTCTATCATATGACAAAGAGCAAATTGCTGAACACCTTCTAAAAGATGGATCTATTGCTGCTAACTTTGCTGTTCCAGTAAAATTAGCTGTAGGACCAGATAAAAAAGATTTTAGAGCTACTTCACCTGAATATCTAAAAGTTGATAAGGCTAAAGCTAAAGAGTATTATGAGATAGCTAAAAAAGAGTTAGGAAAAGATAGTTTCAACTTTGAATTACTATTTGAGGATACAGAAGCTAGTAAAAAAGTTGCTGAATATCTAAAATCAGAAATTGAAACAAATCTACCTGGTGTAACTTTAACTCTTAAACAACAACCTAAAAAATCTCGTCTTCAACTTATGCAAAAAGGAGAGTTTGACTTAGGACTTACTCGTTGGGGTCCTGACTATGCAGATCCTATGACATACTTAGATATGTGGGTAAGTGGAGCATCATATAACTTTGGAAGTTGGTCAAATGAAAAATACGATGAATTGGTATTTGAAGCCTCTAAAGGAAGCCTAGTTACCAAACTAGAAGAGAGATGGCAAGCTTTAAAAGATGCTGAAAAAATAGTTATGGATGAAGCTGCTATCTTACCAGTATATCAAACTGGATCAGCTATGATGATCAAATCCAATGTAAAAGGAATCGAATTCCATTCAGTTGGAGTTCCTACTGTCTATAAAAACACAACAAAAGATTAATATCAAATAAAATTACAGTGAGGGGTCCCTCTCACTGTAATTTTATTAATACAACTTTGGGAGGAAATTTTATGAGAAAAGAAAAATTACTGCTGTCACTGTTATTAGCTATGGGTATTGTTGTAGGTTGTGGTGAAGAAAAAAAGGTGACTTCAACAGAACCTACAAAAAAAATACTAAATCTTGCTGAAAGTACAGAGCTTTCAACTATGGATTCAACTTTAGCTACTGATGCTTACTCTTTTAACGCCTTAGCTGCTACTACTGAAGGACTTTACCAATTGGATAAAAATGGAAATGTAGTTCCAGGTATTGCTGAGTCAACAGAGGTAAGTGAAGATGGAAAAACATATATTTTTAAATTGAGAGATGCTAAGTGGAGCGATGGAAAACCTGTTACAGCTAATGACTTTGTCTTTGCATGGAAAAGACTTGCTAATCCTTCCACTGCTGCTGAATACTCATATATGCTTGGAGTAGCTGGAATAAAAAATGCTGATGATATTGTAGTAGGTAAAAAATCGGTTGATGAGTTAGGAATTACTGCTATTGATGATAAAACTTTAAAAGTAGAACTTTCCCAACCTATACCATTTTTTAAATCCTTGATGGCTTTTCCTTCTTTCTTCCCAATTCGTGAAGATTTCTATAAGGAAAAGGGAGATCAATATGGACTCTCTCCTGAAAATATACTAGCTAATGGAGCTTTTAAAATGGCTACATGGGATCAAGGAGCCAACTATACAATGGTTAAAAATCCTCAATACTATGATAGTGAAAGTGTAAAAATAGATGGTATAAACTTCCAAGTTATCAAAGAGGAACAAGCTGCTATAGTAGCCTATGAACAAGGGGTTATCGATGCTTTAAAATTCACTGGAGAATTAGCTAGCTTCTATACTGACAATCCAGAATACATGACTATACCTGATGGAAGTTTGACATATTTCTCTATGAATGTTGAAGTTCCAGGATTGGAAAATATAAACTTGAGAAAGGCTATAGCTATGTCTTTTGACAAGCAACAGATAGCTGATAATATCTTAAAAAATGGTTCTTTCCCAGCTAACTTTGCTGTTCCAGTAAAATTGGCAACAGGTCCTGATGGAAAAGATTTCCGTGAAGGCAGAGATTATTTGGTTACTGACAAGGCTAAGGCTCGTGAATACTATGAGATAGCTAAAAAAGAGCTAGGAAAAGATAGCTTTACTTTTGAATTCCTATTCAATGATACTGAATCAAATAAAAAATTGGCTGAATTCTTTAAATCTGAACTTGAAACAAACCTACCTGGAATGACTATCAACTTAAAACAAGTCCCATTTAAAGAGAGATTAAGCCTTACTTCTAAACATGAGTTTGAGATTGCTATAACTCCATGGGCACCAGACTATGCAGATCCTATGACTTACTTAGACATGTGGATAACTGGAGGTCCTTACAACTATGGTCAATGGTCAAGTAGTGAATATGACAAACTTATCTCAGCTTCTAAAAATGAATTAGTTAATAATATTGAGGCTAGATGGGAAACTCTTAAAAAAGCTGAAGAGCTTCTAATGGAACAAGCTGTAATAGCTCCAGTTTATCAAAAAAATGAAGCTGGTCTTATGAAATCTAATATTAAAGGTTTAGAATTCCATCCAGTTGGAGTTTCTGAAATCTATAAAAATGTAACAATAGAGTAATTAAAAAAGGAGAGATTGAAATGCTTAAATATATTTTAAAACGTCTAGCTATTGCAGTTTTGACTCTGATTGTAATAGTTTTCATACTATATTTGATGCTTCAATTGATGCCTGGAACACCTTTTAATGATGAAAAATTAACACCTAGTCAGTTAGCAATTATCAAAGCTAAATATGGACTTGATAAACCATTTATTGTTCAATTTTTTAATTATTTAAAGATGATGTTACAGGGAGATTTTGGAGTTAGTTACTCAATTCAAAAAAATATGCCTGTGGCACAAATATTGGGAGCACGTCTTGGAGTTTCTGTACGTATAGGACTTCAAGCTGTAGCTGTAGGTCTTTTCTTTGGACTTATTTTGGGAATAGTTGCAGCTCTTAGAAAAAATACTTGGGTGGATACTTTAGCATCTCTACTATCAGTAGTTGGAGTATCTATACCATCATTTGTATTCGCACTATTTTTCATCCTTTTATTTGCTAAAAAATTGAATATACTACCTGTTCTTTACAATGTGAGAGAACCTTTTATCTCAAGTATAATGCCTACTATAGCTCTATCGGTATTTACTATAGCTAATATTGCCCGTTTTACTCGTAGTGAGATGGCTGAGGTATTGGGAAGTGAGTATATGCAACTAGCTAAATCCAAGGGATTGAATAAATGGCATCTAATTTTTTTCCATGCCCTAAGAAATACATTGATACAAGTTATCACAGTACTAGCTCCATTGATTGTTGGACTTATGACTGGATCACTAGTTGTTGAAAAGATGTTTTCTATCCCAGGAATTGGACAACTATTAACTATGGGAATACAGGTTAATGACTACAATGTAATAATGGCTTGTGCCTTTGTCTACAGTGTTATGTACATAGTCATCATGTTGGTTGTAGATCTATTGTATGGAGTCATTGACCCTCGTATCAGACTTGTAAAAGGAGGAACAAATGAGTAATTCAAATATTAAGTTTAGTGCTGATGATTTTAAATTAGCAAACAATCATGATATTCATATAGATAAGACTTATGAGAATCACTCATTTTGGAGAGATTTCTTCATACGTTTTAAAGCCAATAAAGGAGCTGTAGTTGGATTAATGTGTATATTGATAATAATAGCTTTTGCTATATTAGCTCCAGCCTTATCTCATTATGAGATCAATGGTAATAATCTAGCTCATCAAAGCCTTCCACCTAAAATCCCTCTACTTGAGAAACTTGGAATCCTAGATGGATTTGCCCGTGGAAAAGATATGTATGAATTAAAGAAAGTTACAGGGGTACACTACCTATTTGGAACAGATACCATGGGAAGAGATATCTGGCTTAGAACTTGGAGTGGAACAAGGGTTTCACTACTTGTCGCTGCAGCTGCTATCGTTATTGATATGGCTATCGGTATGACCTATGGGCTTATCTCTGGTTACTTTGGTGGAAGAGTTGATATGGTTATGCAACGTATTGTTGAGATCATTAACTCTATCCCTACTTTAGTTATTGCAACTCTTATGTTAGTAATATTAAAGCCTGGTATAGTACCTATCCTTTTAGTTCTTGTTTTTACAGGGTGGATAGGAATGAGTAGAATAGCTAGAGCACAGATGTTAAAATTAAAAGAGCAGGAGTTTGTTTTAGCTTCTAGAACTTTGGGGGCATCTGACATGCACATAATATTTAAAGATATTCTTCCAAATATTTTTGGACAGTTGATTATTATGTCTATGTTTTCTATTCCAAATGCTATATTTATGGAGACAACTCTATCCTTTGTTGGATTGGGAATCCCAGCTCCAAATGTTTCATTGGGAGTTATGATCTCTGAAGGGTTTAAATCTTTTATGATTTCTCCATATATGACAATTATACCAGCACTTATTTTAGCAATATTAATGTTAAGTTTTAATCTCCTAGCTGACGGATTAAAAGATGCCTTTGACCCTAAGATGAAGGAGATGTAGGAGAGATTATGGAAAGAGAAAGAGTTTTATCAATTCGTGATTTAGATATATGTTTTCGTACTAATAATGGAGTTGTAAATGCAATTCGTGGAGTACGTTTAGATCTATATAGAGGGGAAACAATAGCTATAGTTGGGGAATCTGGTTCTGGTAAATCAGTTACAGTTAAAGCTATAATGGGAATACTTAGCAACAATGGATTTATAAATAATGGAAGTATAAAATTTACATATACAAATACTGAAGGGTTAAAAGTGACTAAGGATATTTTAAAGCTGACTCCAAAACAGATGCAAAAACACATATGTGGTAAACGTATTGCTATGGTTTTCCAAGATCCTATGACATCTTTAAATCCTACTATGACTATAGGAAAACAGATAATGGAGGGTATGTGCTATCACTACAATATACCTAAAAAAGAAGCTTATGAAAAAGCTGTAAAACTACTGGAAGAGGTTGGAATCACGGAACCTGAAAAACGTATGAAAAACTACCCTCATCAACTCTCTGGAGGAATGCGTCAAAGGGTTGTAATAGCTATTGCCTTAGCTTGCGATCCAGATATATTAATCTGTGATGAACCTACAACTGCCCTTGATGTTACAATTCAAGCTAAGATATTGGAGTTAATCAAAGATCTTCAAAGAAAGAAAAATCTATCAGTTATCTATATAACACATGATTTGGGAGTGGTTGCTAAAGTTGCTGACTATGTAGCTGTTATGTATGCAGGAAAAATAATAGAGAAGGGAAGTGTAGATGAGATCTTCTATGAACCACGTCACCCTTATACTTGGGGACTTCTATCATCTATGCCTGATATAGATTCCCATGATGAGGTTCTATACACTATTCCTGGAACTCCACCAAACCTATTAAATAAAGTTGTTGGAGACGCCTTTGCTCCTAGAAATGCCTATGCATTGAATATAGATTTTAAAGAGGAGCCTCCTATGTTTAATGCTGGAGGAAAACACAGAGTCTCATCTTGGTTAATGCATGAAAATGCTCCTAAAGTTGAGATGCCAACTTCTTTAAAAGCTCGTATAGAAAAAATGAAAAGAGGAGGTAGATAGAGATGAACCCAACTCCTTTATTAGAGGTAAAAAATCTTAAACAATATTTTAAAATAAATAAAAAGTTTACAGTTAAAGCTGTAGATGATATATCTTTTAAAATCTATCCAGGGGAGACCTATGGTCTAGTTGGAGAATCTGGTTCTGGTAAATCTACAACTGGTCGTTCTATCATCAGACTTTATGAACCTACTAGTGGAGAGATAATTTTTAATGGTGTCAATATCTCTGGAAAGCTGTCAAAGGATGCTGTAAAACACTTGAGAACTAAGATGCAGATGATATTCCAAGACCCTATGGCCTGTCTTAATCCAAGGATGAAAGTTATAGATATCATAGCTCAAGGACTGGATATACACGGACTCTACAAAGATGCTAAAGAGAGGGAGGAGAAAGTCTACAAGATATTAGATTTAGTTGGACTCTCTAGAGAACATGCTCTAAGATATCCACATCAATTCTCTGGGGGACAAAGACAGCGTATCGGAATAGCTAGAGCTCTAATTATGAATCCTGAACTTATAATAGCTGATGAAGCTATATCAGCTCTAGATGTTTCTATTCAAGCTCAGGTTGTAAACCTTATGAAAGAGATTCAGAAGAAAACAGGAACAGCCTTCCTATTTATAGCTCATGATCTTTCAATGGTTAAGTATATATCAGATAAAATAGGGGTTTTACATCTAGGACATCTAGTTGAAACAGGAACAACTGAGGAAATTTTCTCAAACCCTATACACCCTTATACTAAAAGTTTACTTTCAGCTATCCCAATTCCAGACCCACATCTTGAAAAACATAGAAAAGCTGTAACCTATGATTATAAAAGTAGTGGTATCGATTACAACAAGGGAGTTCAACAACATATAGGGGGAGAACACTTTGTATTGGCTACTGATGAGGAGCTTAAAATGTGGATGGACAAAAAAAATTAAAAAAAATTTGACATCCTCTAAAAAATGTGGTAATATAATTATGTTGCTGTTGGGGTGTCGCCAAGCGGTAAGGCAACGGACTTTGACTCCGTCATGCGTTGGTTCGAATCCAGCCACCCCAGCCACTTTATATGATTATAACTGTCCATTTGGACAGTTTTTTTTTACTCCAATTCTAGGTAAAATTAAAAATAAAGGGCAACTTACCCTCTATTTTCTTTCAATATATCTCTGATCTCTTTTAATAGTAGTTCCTCATTGGTTGGTTTAGGAGCTGGCTTAGCTTCCTCCTGTTTCTTTATCAGTTTATTCACCAACTTCACCATTAAAAATACACATAGACAAATTATTGTAAAATCTAAAATATTTTGTAAAAACTGACCGTATTTAACAACTACTGCATCCCCACCAGCTATTCTAGAAGGCAGTTTAAAACTCAAAGAGGAGATGTTTATCTTTCCAGTGAGAACTCCAAGCATCGGCATAATTATATCGTTTACCATGCTAGATACAATCTTACTAAAAGCTCCTCCAACTATAACCCCCACAGCCATATCAAACACATTTCCACGCAGTGCAAATTTTTTAAACTCATCTATAAATTTCATACTCTCTCCTCTATTTTTAAAAATAATAAATAGGAAGCGAGTCTCCCCACTTCCTACTTAAACTATTTATTTTCTAATCTCTTATTTAAGATTTCAGCTTCTTTTTCATATCCTTTTTTTCCAAGTAAAGCGAACATATTAGCTTTGTAAGACTCTACTCCTGGTTGGTTGAAAGGATTTACTCCAAGTATATATCCACTCATTCCACAAGCTTTTTCAAAGAAGTAAAATAGGTATCCTAAGTGGAAAGGGGTAGCTTCTGGTACAGTTACTACTAAGTTAGGTACTCCCCCATCAACGTGAGCAAGTAAAGTTCCTTGAGCTGCTTTTTTATTGACGAAGTCCATTCCTTTTCCAGCAAGATAGTTTAATCCATCTAAGTCCACATCTTCAGCTTCTATTATAATATCTGTTTCTGGTTCTCCTATCAATACAGCTGTTTCGAATAACTCTCTTCTTCCATCTTGAATATATTGTCCCATTGAGTGTAGATCAGTTGAAAAATCTGCTGCTGCTGGGAATAGTCCTTTTCCATCTTTTCCTTCAGATTCTCCAAATAATTGTTTCCACCACTCACCAAAATAGTGTAATCTTGGTTCATAGTTTATTAACATCTCAATGTTTTTACCTTTTCTATTTAAGATATTTCTAATAGCTGCATATTTGTAACAATCATTTTCCTCATATGATGCACTGTAATCTTTTTGTGCTTCTCTTGCTCCAGCCATTAATTCATCTATATTAATTCCAGCACAAGCTATTGGAAGTAATCCAACAGGAGTTAAAACAGAGAATCTTCCTCCTACATCATCTGGAATTACAAAAGTTTCATATCCCTCTTCATCAGCTAATTTTTTAAGAGCTCCTTTAGCTTTATCAGTTGTTGCATAGATTCTGCTCTTTGCTCCCTCTTTCCCATATTTTTCCTCTATATGTTTTTTTAGAACTCTAAAAGCTATTGCTGGTTCAGTAGTAGTTCCTGACTTAGAGATTACATTGATTGAGTAATCTTTTCCTTCTAATAGATCTAATAGATGTTTTAAGTATACTCCAGAAATATTATTTCCTACATAGAATATTTCTGTTCCTTTTCTCTTGTCCTTTGATAAATTGTTATAGAATGTATGAGATAGGAAATCGATAGCAGCTCTAGCTCCTAAGTATGATCCTCCTATTCCTACTACTAAAAGTATATCTGAATCCTTTTTTATCTTTTCAGCTGCAACTTTTATTCTTTCAAATTCATCCTTATCATAGTTAGTTGGTAATTCTATCCAACCTAAGAAATCATTTCCAGCCCCATTTTTTTCTTTTAAAAGTTTCTCTGCAGCTAAAACTTGAGTTTTCATTAAGTTTAACTCTTCTTCGTTCATATACCCAAGTGCCTTAGAATAATCAAATGACAGTTTTTTCATTATACACTCCTCCTGTTTTATTAATTTTTATCTTCAAGAGCTTCTACTCTCTTTTTCAAATCTGATATAGTTCTCTCATTCTCATTGACCCTCTCTCTCAAAAGATCAATAGTCTCATTTATAACGTCTATTCTATTTATGAATGTAGATGAATCAAACCCAATCTTATTTAATTCCTGTGAAAACTCAAACATAAGAGATTCCAAAATATTTAAATCCTCCTTGTTTGCTTTCTTTAAATCTACATAGTCCAATGCACGAGATAGGTTAAAAGCAAACTCATATCTACTCATAGGTTCACTTCCATCAAATTTATATCTGTTTTCAACAATTATACCTTTATCTATTAAGGCTTGGACCTCAGGATATGCCCAATGCTCTTCATTTAAATCTTCAAATTTATTCTCTGCAAATAGTATTGAGGATAGAATCAACATTAAAATTATTATGTATTTCATATACTCCTCCTTCTCATCTTTTTTATCTTTTAAGTATACCATATATAATAAATTTTATCTACTAATCTATTGAGTTTATTTTTTTACAAAAAAAATGAAGATACTAATTTTTCAGTATCTCCATAAATTATTTTTACATAAAGCCCAAAAATCTCCAAATTGGATATATGATAATTGCAAATCCAACTATCATTAAAATTGATTTCAATCCCTCTTGTTTTACAAATTCTTTCATTGGCATCATTCCATAGCTGTACATCATCAAATTTCCTGCAGATTGATATGGGAAAAATAGTATTTCACATGAATATAATAACATCATTGTAGAAGCCACAGGACTTATTCCTAATGATAACCCTATCTCTACAAATGAAACTGAAAGTCCACCTAACATCGCCATCGGTGTCATAAAGAAGTTAGCTATTGTTCCAATTATTAAGAAAATAATACATACAAACAGAACTGATTCACCCTTAAATAGAGGCATAGTCACATCCAACATAAATTTAGAAAATCCAACATTAGCTCCTACAATTCCTATACTTAAACAAGTTGCCACAAAAAATACTGTTTCAAACTTTAAGCTTTTCAATACTTTTGTTTCACATAACTCTACTCCAGGTAAAAAACTTATAAAAGGAATTAGAATAAAACCATATAATACAGGTAACTTTGTAAAATGAGTTGAACCTAAATAGATTAATAGAAGAATAACCACATATATAGCTTTTCTCTCTTTAGACGTAATCTCTCCCAACTCTTTTAACTTATA
>OGFK01001595.1_pt1 | contig 14019 bp, 12 predicted proteins | sample 1570931 | NCBI WGS metagenome assembly OGFK01 (sample SAMEA2581935, study PRJEB24529) | metagenome | biome: Human gut stool | place: China | collected 2011
ACCAAGTAGAAGCTATGACAATGGGAGATAGAATCTGTGTACTTAATTTTGGAAAGATTATGCAAGTTGATACTCCTATCAATCTATATAATAATCCAGCCAATAAGTTTGTTGCAGGATTTATTGGATCTCCAGCTATGAACTTTATATCAGGAAAAATTATAAGAAAAAATGAAAAGTTCTACTTCTCTTTTGGAGAAGATGAGTTATATATACCTCAAAATGAAAAATATAAAGCTTTAGAAAAATATGTTGATAAAGAGATAACATTAGGAATAAGACCTGAGCATATAGGAAATAGACTTTCTAAAAAAAGTGATGACCAAATTACTGAGAATTTTTTAACTGGAAAAGTTAGTATTGTAGAACATATGGGAAATGAAGAGTTTTTATATTTTACAATTTCAGGGATAGAATTAATCTCTAGAATAGAAGCTTCTAAATCTTTAGCTGTAAGTTATGGAGAAGAGAGTGAAGTTTATTTTGATATGGAGAAAGCACACTTTTTTGATAAGGATACTGAAGAGAATATTTTAAATAAAGCTTAATATAAAAATAAAAAAGGGTTCACCACAGTAGTGAATCCTTTTTCATTTATATTACCAAAGTGGGATATATCCACCTTTGAAAGTTTCTTCAATATATTTTTTCATCTTATCACTTTGATATGCTTTTACTAGAGCTTGAATATCCTCTCTATTTTCATCTCCCTTTCTTACAGCAAATATATTTGCATAAGGAGATTTAGAAGCATCTTCAAGCAAGATAGCGTCTTCAGTAGGAATATATCCAGCTTCAACAGCATATCCACCATTGATGATACAAGCAGCTACATCTTTTATAATTCTAGGAAGTTGAGGAGCTTCGATTAACTTAAACTTTATTTTTTTAGGGTTTTCAACAATATCAAATTCAGTAGCAAGTAGGTTATTAGGATCTTCTAATTTAATAAGTCCAGCATTATGTAACATAATTAAAGATCTACCAGCGTTAGTAGGATCATTAGGTATAGCAATAGTAGATTTTGCAGGTATCTCATCAATAGATTTATATTTTTCTGAATAAAGCCCTAGAGCTACTACATAGGTATTTCCAGCTGAAACTAAATCCAATCCTTTATCCTTACAAAATTGATTTAAGTATTGTATATGTTGGAAAGAATTGACATCGATTGCTCCATCCGCTAAAGCTAGATTAGGAGTTACATAATCGTTCATTTCAACTATTTCCAATTCGATTCCTTGAGCTTTTAAGTCTTCTTCAATAAGACCAAACATCTCAACTCCAGGATAAGAAGGAGTACCTAATTTTAAAGTTTTTCCAAAGGAAAATATAGATATTGTCAATAATAAAAGTGTTATCAGTTTTTTCATAAATCCTCCAATAATTATAAGTACAAACTAGAATGTAGCAACTACTCCACCATTGTAGTTATCTAAAATGTATTGTTTTACTTTTTCGCTTTGTAGAGCGTTGATTAATTTAACGATATCTTCTCTTTTTTCTTCACCCTCTCTTACAGCGATTATATTTGCATATGGAGACTCTTCTCCTTCAAGAGTTAGAGCTTCTTTTACTGGAGAAAATCCAGCTTCAAGAGCATAGTTTCCATTTATAACAGCTGCATCAACATCAGGTAAAACTCTAGGAAGTTGTGGAGCTTCAATAGGTTTAAATTTTAAATTTTTAGGATTTTCAACGATATCAAATTCAGTAGCATATAGATTGTTAGGATCAGCTAATTTGATAAGTCCTTTATTATGTAAAAGAATTAAAGCTCTTCCTCCATTAGATGGATCATTAGGTATAGCTATAGTAGCTTTATTAGGAATATCTTCAAGTTTAGTATATTTTCTTGAGAAAACTCCAAGAGGTTCTACGTGTATTTTTGCTGCAGATACTAATTTAAGTCCTCTTTCAGTAACAAATTTTTCTAAGTATGGATAGTGTTGGAAAAAGTTTGCGTCAATCTCTCCATCAGCTAAAGCTAAGTTAGGAGTTACATAATCAGTAAAATCAACAACTTTTAAGTCTACCCCTTGAGTTTTTAAATCATCCTTTACTAGATTTAAAAGTTCAGCATGTGGTACAGGTGTTGCTCCAACTTTTAATTCTCCAGCAAATAGGTTAGTCCCTAATACTAAAAGTCCTGCTAATAAAAGTGTTTTAAATGGTTTTTTCATATTACCCTCTCCCTTGTTTTATAAATTATTTTATCTATTTTTCTTTGCTCTATAAACTAAGTAGTTACCTAGTGATTGTAATAGTTGAACAACTATTATAATTACAATAACAGCATAGATCATAATATCAGTTTTAAATCTTTGATATCCAAATCTGATAGCTAAGTCTCCAAGTCCACCTGCTCCTATTGTTCCAGCCATTGCTGAGAATCCAATAAGACTTACAACAGTAACAGTAATACCATGGATTATATGTGGCATTGTCTCAGGAATCATAACTTTAAAAATAATAGTCCAGTTATTAGCTCCCATACTTGAGCTAGCTTCTATAAGTCCTTTATCAACTTCGTTTAAAGCTCCTTCAATCATTCTAGCTACGAAAGGTGCTGCTGATATAGAAAGTGGTACAATAGCTGCTGTACTTCCTATTGTAGTTCCTACTATTATTCTAGATAATGGAAATAGTAAGATCATAAGTATGATAAAAGGAAAAGATCTTAAAGTATTGATTATAAAATCTAAAATTTTATTAAGTTTAGGTCTTTCTAAAATATTTCCCTCTTTAGTTACAGTTAGTAGTATTCCTATTGGAAATCCAATAAGAAGAGAGAACAGTGTTGAGAAGAAGACCATGTACAGTGTTTCAAGTGTAGATGTCCATATCATATTAAATACCATTGTATATCACCTCTGTAAGTACTCCTGCTTCATTTTTAAACCAATTAATCGCTTCAACTTGTTGTTCCATATCTCCAGATAATTCTATAAATAGATGTCCAACCTTCATAGTAGAAAGATGATCAATAGATCCTCCAATTATACTAAAATCAATATTGAAAGTTCTAACAGCTTGTGAGATTATAGGTTCTTCAGCAATTGTTCCTAAGAACTCAAGTTTAACTATTGATTTACCTTTGGTTTTCATAATCTCAATTCCTCTTTCCTCTACTCCAGGAAGATAAGAGATAAGCTCTTTTGTAATATCTGTTTGTGGATTAGAGAATATGTGGTGAACACTACCAGATTCTACAATTTTTCCATCAGCCATAACTGCTACTCTGTTACAGATATCTCTAATTACTTCCATTTGGTGAGTTATCATAACCACTGTAAGACCAAATTGTTTTTGAATGTTTTTAATTAGATCAAGAATTGATTTTGTAGTTTTAGGGTCTAGAGCTGAAGTAGCCTCATCTGATAAAAGTATATCAGGGTTATTTGCAAGAGCTCTCGCTATGGCTACCCTTTGTTTTTGTCCTCCAGATAGTTGAGATGGATAGTAATCCTTTTTATCAGCTAACTCTACTACCTCTAAAAGTTCTAAAACTCTTTTATCTATATCAGATTTTTTCCAACCAGCTATCTCAAGTGAAAAAGCTACGTTCTCTCCAACTGTTCTAGAAGCTAGAAGGTTAAAGTGTTGGAATATCATTCCTATCTTTTTTCTTCTCTCTAATAGTTCCCCTTTAGATAGAGCTGTAATGTCTACTCCATCTATTATGATTTTACCACTAGTTGGTTCTTCCAATCTATTAAGTAATCTTATAAGTGAAGATTTACCAGCTCCACTAAGTCCTATTACTCCAAATATATCTCCTGTTTGTATTTCCAAAGATACATCTTTTACAGCATGATAGCCATTAGGATATATCTTGTTGATCTTTTGTATCTCTATCATCTTTCTCCTCCTAAAAAAAAATCTCTACTACCATCAAGTAATAGAGATTTAATAGACCTTGTATAAACTAGTTCTATCCATCTGTCTGGAATTAGCACCACACCACTTGGCAGGTTGCTGAAACATCATAGGGCCAGTCCCTCAGTTTCTCTTGATGGTTAATTTTGTTGTTAGAGTTATGATATAACTTTTTTATAAAAATGTCAATATATTTTTTAAAAAATATAGACTAAAAATTTTTTTTATTTTAAAATATAGATAAAAAAGGGAGAAAAGAGGAGTTTATGATAGAAAGTTTTGATATAAAGAGAGGAGATATTATAACTATTACTGGTGCTGGTGGAAAAACTTCGCTGATGTTTTCATTGGCTAAAAAATTATCTAAATTTGGAAAAGTTCTAGTTACTACTACAACAAAAATTTATGTACCATCTTTAAATGAATTTGAGGAGATGGTAGTATTGGATAGAAGAGTTAAGGGAAAAGAAAAAAATATATATGTCTATGGAGAGAAAATAGAGAATAATAAAATACACTCACTATCCTATGAGAAGATATTTGAGCTCAGAGAAAAGTTTGATTTTATTTTGATTGAAGGGGATGGAGCAAAGGAGAAAAAAATAAAGGCATGGAATAAAACAGAGCCTTGTATTCCACACTTTTCAACTAAAGTAATAGGAGTAATAAATTTAGATATAATAGGCTTAGAATTGATTGAGGAAAATATTCATAGATTTGAGATATTTAAAGAAAAATTTTCTGAATTTGTTGGAACAAAAGTAAATAGAGAGTTTTTAATAGATTATATAAAAGAGGGAGATTTTTTTAAGAACTTCTCTTGCAAAGAAAAATATGTTTTTTTTAATGGAATTGATGGAAAAGAGTATTTAGATAAGTTTTCTTTAGCAGTAGAAATTTGTAATGTATTAGGAAAAGAGTATAGATTTGTTTTAGGTTCTATAATTGAGGATAACTATTTTAAATTCAAGCCTACTGATGCTGTGGTAATGGCATCTGGGTATTCTAGAAGAATGGGAAAAAATAAGTTGAGACTACCATATAGAGATACCACTCTTTTAGGGCATACATTGGAAAGGATGTTACCACTTCCTTTTTATAATATCTATGTTTGTGGTAGGGAAAAATGGGTAGAAGAGTTAGCCAGAGAGTATAAATTTAAGTATTTAGAAAATAAAAAAGCTGAGCTGGGACAGAGTGAAAGTATAAAGTTAGGAGTGATAAATTCTAGTGGAGAGGGAATAGTATTTTTTACTGGAGATCAGCCACTACTGACAAGAGAGAGTGTTTTAAAGCTCTATTATAATTTTCAAAGATATAATTATATAACAATACCAAGAGCAGAGGGGGAAAGATTTTCTCCAGTGTTTTTTCCAGAGAGTAAAAAATCAGAGTTATTACAATTAGTAGGGGATACTGGAGGGAGAGAGGTTATAAAAAATACATCGTTACTTTCTTATGTAGATTTTATAGATAAAACAGAATTTTTAGATATTGATACTCCTGAAGAGTATGAGTATTTTTACAAAAAATAAAAACGGCAGAGTCTTAGAACTCTGCTGTTTTTATTAATCTATATTAAAATATCTTGGGGAAAGATTTATTATGAATTAATTATACTATTGTATTGTGTCAATTGTGTTACAATTATAAGTTTTTTAAATTTTATTTTTTAAAAAACTTTACATATGAGAAATGGTAAAAAAAGAAAGCTCTTGATGAGCTTTCCTATAAAATGTATAAATTTTACTCTTCAGTTGAAGAAGTACCATATTTAGAAAGAAGTTCTTGATTTTCTCTCTTCTCTTCTTCGATCTCTATTTTTTTAATAGAAAGTTTTATTCTTTGTTTTTCTCTATCTATTTCAACTATTTGAGCTTTTACAACATCTCCAACTTTGAATTTATCTTTTAGATTTTTAACAAAGTCTTTAGAAGCCATTTGAGCAGGAATAAATCCATCAACACCTTTAGATAGTGTTACGAATAGACCAAAATCCATTATATTTTTTATCTCTTTTTCAACAGTTTGTCCAACTTTGTAAGTTTCAAGAGCTACTTCCCAAGGGCTTTTTGTTAAAGCTTTAATACTTCCTTTGATCTTATTATCTTCCATGTTTAATTCAGTTACTTTGAAGTTTATAGTATCTCCAACAGAGAATTTTTTAGCTGGTTCTCCTTGCCAAGAATAATCTGATTGGTGAATAAATACATCTACTCCAGGTTCAACTTCAGCAAATAATCCAAATGGTTTTACTTCTAATACTTTAGCTGTTAACTCTTTTCCAACAGCGAATCTTTCTTCAGCTGAATCCCAAGGATTTTCACAAAGTTGTTTTATTCCTAATTTTAATTTTCTTTCAGCAGGAACAAACTCAAGAACTCTAACTTTTACATTATCTCCAACTTGTACGAACTCTCCAAGATTAACTCTTTTCTTATTCCAAGTAAAGTCAGACATGTGAATAAGTCCTTCTACACCATCAGCTATCTCAACAAATACTCCGTAAGGAAGTAATTTAGTAACTTTTCCTTCTACTACAGAATCAACACCAACAGTTTCAGCTACAACTTCCCAAGGATTTCTTGTTAAAGCTTTTATAGAAAGTTTTACATTTTTCTTTTCAGATTCAAGAGATATAATTTTTCCTTTTATGATATCTCCTTTTTTATACTCGTCAGTTAATTTTTCTAATTTTTTCCAAGATACTTCAGAGATGTGTACAAATCCTTTTAAGTGACCGATTTTAACTGATAATCCGAAATCTAAGATATCAGTAATTTCAGCTTCAACAACATCTCCAACTTTTAATTGAGAAAATTCATTTTCCTCTTTTTGAAGAGTGATATCTTTTCTAGAGAATGTAATTTTTTTAGATTTTTTATCTTTATCTAGTTGGATATCTTTTATCATAAGTTGAACATCTTGACCTATGAATTTATCTCCATCTTTCATATTGATTTCAGAAAGAGAGTTAGGTAGGAATCCTTGATGGAATAAAGCTTCTACCATATATCCACCTTTAATTCTTTTTACTATTTTACCAGTTATGATCTCTTTTTTCTCGAAAGCTTCTTCTAATTTCTTTAGATTGTCTTCCATATCGATTCTTCTTCTAGAACCGATTATAAATTCTCCATCTTCAGTTTCTCCAACTAAAAGTATCTCTACTTCATCACCTATGTTATAAGCTAAAAGCTCTTCGTTTCTAACTCTAACACTTGTTGGTTGTCCTTGTACATCAAGATAAGCAAAGTTTCTATCTCTTTGTGCTATTATTCCTGTTGCTCTTACCCTTGTTTTTTCCTCTGCTGGTAAGTACTCATTTAGCAGAGCTTCAAATTCATCATAATTTTCGTTGTTATACATTAATGAATCCCCCTTATTTGATTTTCTATTTTAATTACTATTTCTTCTGGTGTTGAGGCTCCTGCTGTTATACCTATTTTATTCTTTCCTTCAAACCACTCTTTTTTTAAGTCATTCTCATCTTGAATTAAATATGTATTAGGATTATAACTAATTGAAATATCATATAACTTCTTAGTATTTGAACTAGTTTTTCCTCCTACAACTATGAGCATATCTACTTGTTGAGCTAATTCTTCTACAGCTTCTTGTCTCACTTGAGTAGCACCACATACCTTATCTAATATTTTAACATTTTGATAGCTATTTTCCAAATAACTTTTTATTTTTTCCAACTTTTTTTTATTTAAAGTTGTTTGCGTCAATAGACAGTACTCTTTTTTAGGATCTATCTCTATACTTTGTAGCTCTTCTAAGTCATTACAAACAGTTACCCTTTTTCCAAAAGAGATTATCCCCTTTACTTCAGGATGGTTTTTATCTCCTATAAATAATATATCATACCCTTTTTTTTCCATTTCTACAAGAGTTTTTCTTATTTGAGTTACAAATACACAAGTAGCATCATATATCTCTACCTCTTTTTCTTTTAGAATATTAAAAATTCTTTCTGAGGTACCATGAGCTCTAATTATTACAATATCTCCCTTTTGTAACTCATCTTTTCCTTGTAAAATATCCATCTCCTCTACAATTTTAAATCCTTGTTTTGAAAGTTGGTTTACTACATGCTCATTGTGGACTAACATTCCCAGTATATATATTCTTTTATCTCTATTTTTCTCATCGCTAGAAACTTTATGACACATACTAATAGCTCCAGCAACTCCAAAACAAAATCCCATATGCTTTGCTCTTATTATCTCCATAACTATTCCTCATTAAATTTTTTTACTTCTATTAAATCTACTAATGCATCTAACATCTCATCTTCATCAGGACCATCAGCTATAAGCTCCAATTTTCTTCCTTGTTCAGCTGCTAATAGCATAAGACCCATTATACTCTTACCATTTATCTCTTCATCATCACATTTTACAGTTATATCTGAATCAAATCCTGTAACAAGTTGAACAAACAGTGATGATGGTCTAGCATGAAGCCCCGCTTTATTTTTTATCTCTACTATTCTACTTTTCATTTTTTAAAATCTCCTAATTTAATAATTTATATACTCTTTTAAAATATTTTTTACTTGCTCTTCTGTTTCACAACTTAAGATATTCTCTCTTATATTTTCTAAAGTTTTATACTCTAAACCTCTTACTAAAGATTTAGCAGATAGAATTGATGATTCTACCATACTTAAATCCTTTATCCCTAAGCTCAATAATGCAACTATCCCTTTTAAATCCCCTGCCATTTCTCCACATACAGAGATTTTTTTATTATATTTATCTGCTGCTTTTTTCACATGATATATAGCTCTTAACACTGCTGGATTAAATGAACTATATAATTCTCCAACTGTTTCAGATAATCTATCTGTAGCTAGTATATATTGAGTTAAATCATTGCTTCCAACGCTAAAAAAATCTATCTCTCTAGCAAAAGCCTCTGCCATCATTATTACTGATGGTACCTCTACCATTATACCTACTTCTATATTTTCATCAAAAGGAATATTTTCTTTTCTTAAATCTCCTTTTACTTTTTCTAATACTTTATTTGCTTCTCTTACTTCTAATAAAGTAGTTATCATAGGATACATTATTTTTATGTTTCTCTCATTTGAAATTCTAAGTATAGCTCTTAACTGCGTTTCAAAGATATCTTGATATTTTAAGGAAAATCTTATTCCTCTCAATCCTAAAAATGGATTTGCTTCATTTGGCATTTTAAAGTATGAAAGCTGTTTATCTGCTCCAATATCTAATGTTCTTATTATAATGGGTTGCTCCTTTGAAAGACTATTCAAGATTTGTCTATATTTTTCTAACTGCTGTTCTTCAGTTGGAAAGGTTTGACTCTTCATATATATTAATTCTGTTCTAAGAAGTCCGACTCCTTTTACTAATTCTCTATCAATTTCATTGATTTTATCATGTTCACTATCTCCCAAATTCAAATACAGATTTATGTTTACTCCATCTTGAGTTACACTTGGAAGATGAGCTCCCTGTTTTATCAAATTGAGTTTCCTTAAGAATTTTTTTCGTTTCTTTTCATACTCTTTTATCTCTTCATCTGTCGGGTCTGCTATTACACATGTACTTTCTTCAGTTGTATCCAGTATAATTTTTTCTTTCCATTTATGATTAAAGACATCATTTACTCCCATTAGTGTAGGAATCTTCAAAGCTTTTGCTAATATAGCTAAATGAGAGGTTGTCCCTCCATATTCCATTATAATCCCTTTCAATTCGACTCCCTCTTTGTGGAGCTTTAAAAGTTCTGTTGGATAAATTTCTTTTGTTATTAATATTTTATTATTAAACTCTTTATAATCTTCATTTTCACTCTTTAGAGCTTCAATAAGTCTATTACTTACATCTTTAATATCCAACATTCTCTGTCTATATACAGGGCTATCTATATTTTCAAATAATCTTACAAACTTTTCAGTTGTTTCTTTTACTGCATACTCAGCTTTTTTTTGTTCCTTTTCTATTAACTTTTTTATATCAGAAATATACATTGGGTCTTTCAATAATAAAATATGTGCCTCTATTATTTCTAATTCTTTTTCATTTACTTTTCCCTTCAAATCAATTTTTAAATTTTTTAAATCAGAAATTGATTTTTTTATTCCTGCTTCCAGTCTTAAATTCTCTTTTCCTATCTCTTCAAAGGGGATATTTTCCTTTTCATTTTGTAAATTTGTGTCTATATCTAAATAAATCTCTCCTATTACAATTCCTTCATATACACAATTTCCTGACAATCGTTCCATAAAAAAATTCCACCCCTTTCTATCAGCTCCTATACTACATAAAATTATATCTTATTTTGGAATTTTTTTCAATTTTTTAATTGTATAAAAAAGTTTTTTAAAAAATTATTGATTATATTACGAACATGTGTTAAAATCTCTAATAAATAATTAATTTCATAAATAAATTTTGTATTAAAACTAAAAAATATATATAATGTTTGTTTAGAAATTTTATTATTTAGTCTATATTTATAAGGAGGATTTATTAAATGAACACAATGTTAGATGTCTTTGGAGTAAATTATTTTTCAGAGCTTGAATTAAAAAGCAGGGTTCCTAGTTCTGTTTTTAAAAAATTTAAAGCAGTTCAAGCCGGTGAGGCCGAAATGTCTTTTGAAGTAGCCGATGTTATAGCTAACGCTGTAAAAAGCTGGGCAACTGAAAAAGGTGCCACTCACTTTACACACTGGTTCCAACCTCTTACTGAACTTACTGCTGAAAAGCACGAATCTTTCATTTCTGTTACTTCTGAAGGGACTATTATGTCTCAATTCTCTGGAAAAGATTTAATAAAAGGTGAAGCTGATACTTCTTCTTTCCCAAATGGTGGATTAAGGTCTACTTTTGAAGCTCGTGGATATACAGCTTGGGATACTAGTTCTCCTATGTTTATAAAAGGAGAAGGAATGACTAAATCTCTTTATATTCCTACTGCTTTTGTTGGATATAATGGAGAAGCATTAGATAAAAAAGTTCCACTTTTAAGATCTATAAAATCAGTTGAAGCACAAGCACTAAGAATTCAAAGACTTCTAGGTGATTTTGACACAAAACATATCAATGTAACTCTTGGAGTAGAGCAAGAGTATTTCCTAGTAGAAAAAGAGTTCTGGGATAGAAGACAAGACTTAGCTCTTGCTGGAAGAACTCTATTTGGAAATCTTCCTCCTAAAGGACAGGAGATGAATGATCACTACTATGGTACTATTAAAGAAAGAGTAGAGATTTTCATGTCAGAGTTAGATGCTGAGCTTTGGAAACTTGGAGTTATGGCAAAAACAAAGCATAACGAAGTTGCTCCTAACCAATTTGAAATAGCTTTAATGTTTACTTCAGCTAACGTTTCAGTTGACCAAAATCATCTAGCTATGGATACTATTAAAAAGGTAGCAAATAGACATGGTTTAGCTGCACTTTTACATGAAAAACCTTTTGCTGGGGTAAATGGTTCTGGAAAACACTGTAACTGGTCATTAGCTACTGATATTGGAGTTAATCTTTACGATCCTGATAATTTAAAACCTGATAATTTACAATTCCTACTTTATACTATGGCAGTTATTGAAGGAATTGATAGATATGCTGATGTTTTAAGAGCTTGTACAGCTACTCCTGGAAATGACCATAGACTTGGAGGACATGAAGCTCCACCAGCTGTAATATCTATATTCTTAGGAGAGCAATTACAAGAGTTATTTGAAAATATTGGAAATGCTTCTTTCTTAGAGACTGCTGATATCAATGAAACTATTGATATTGGAGTACGTATCCCTAAAATTGCAAAGGATTTATCTGATAGAAATAGAACTTCTCCATTTGCTTTTACAGGAAATAAATTTGAATTTAGAATGCCAGGTTCAAGTGCTTCAGCTTCTACACCTGTATTCATGATAAATACTATTGTTGCAGATATTTTGAAAGAATATGCTGATATTTTAGAAAAAACTGATCCTACTAAAAATATTAATAAATATATAATTAAACTTATAAAAGAAAGATACAATCTTCATAAGAGGATAATCTTCAATGGAAATGGATATGAAAGCTCTTGGATAGACAGAGCAAAAGAGCTTGGACTTTCAAATCTAAAAAATACAATAGAGGGTATTCCTGTATATATTAGAGAGGAGACTATTGAATTATTTGAGAGAAATGGAGTCCTTACAAGAAATGAACTTTACTCAAGATTTAAAGTATATAGTGATAGATATAATAAACAAACTAATATTGAAATCTCAACCGCTATAAGAATGGCTAGAAATGAGATTTATCCTTGTGTTATTAAATATGTAACTAATATTTCTCAAATGATAAATAGTGTAAGAGAAGCTTTAAAAGAGGAAGAGTTTATCCAATTTGATAAAGAGCATCTAATAAAAGTTATTAATTTTAAAAATCAACTAAAAAATTGTATAACAGATTTAAATGAAGGATTAAAAGTGGCTACTGCAATAGCTGACGAATATGAAAGAGCTTGTTACTATAATAATGAGCTAGTTCCTATGCTTAACCAAATGAGATATGTAGTTGACTCATTAGAGTTATTAGTTGATAAGACAGTATGGCCTATCCCTACTTATTACGATTTATTATTTAGATTATAATAGAGTATTAAAAAATAAAAATCCAAGGATAATAAAAGTTATTCTTGGATTTTTTATTATAAAATTTGGATTAAACTTTTTCAAGCATTTCTTTTACGTAGTTAGGTAACATAAAACAAGCTTTTTGAATATCTGTATTGTAGTATTTTGTTTTCATATTTAGGTTATTCCATTTTTCTATTTGGCAATCTAATATTGGATCATATTTTTTAGATGCAAATCCAAATAACCAATGTCCAGAAGCGTAAGTTGGTTGATGGAATTGATAAACTTTAGCTATTGGAAATATAGATTTTATTTTCTCATGAGCTTTTTTCATCTCTTGAGCATATTTTTCATAATAAGGAGACTCATGTTGGTTTACTAAGATACCATCATCTTTTAATATTCTAAAACAATCTTCATAGAATTCTTTAGTAAAAAGCCCTTCACCAACTGAGATTGGATCAGTTGAGTCAACTAGAATCAGATCGTATTTTTTTTCCTCACAATTAGCTACAAATTTTAAGCCATCTTCAAAATATAGAGTGACTCTTTGATCGTTTAACTTTTCTGCTGTAAATGGAAGATATTTTTTAGAAAGAGTTACAACTCTCTCATCTATTTCTACCATATCAATTTTTTCTATTGAGGAATATCTAGTAAGTTCTCTAACAGTTCCACCATCTCCTCCACCTATAACTAAAACAGTTTTTATATTGAGATTAGTACACATAGGAACATGAGTAATCATCTCGTGATAAGAAAATTCATCTTTTTCAGTTATCATTATAAGACCATCTAGGGTAAAAAATCTTCCATACTCATCAGATGTAAAAAAATCTATTTTTTGAAAAGGAGTCTGTTCTGAGTAGAGATGTTCCTTAACTTTTATAGAAAATTTAGTTCCTTCGGACCATTTTTCACTATACCATAAATCTAACATACTTCCTCCTTTGTTATTTCAGGTTTAAATGTTATTTTTCCTAAATCTCTAGGAGAAAAATTTCTTATTTTTTCAACCATTCCCCTTGGAACTTCAATCGATTCACTTCTGTCAGCCTTAAATACTTTTTCTAAAAATTTAAAAGCTTCCCAAGGATTTATTTTGTCACCGCAAGTAAATACATCAACAGCAGCATAACCATATTCAGGCCAAGTGTGTATAGCTAGATGAGATTCAGAAATAATTACCGCACCAGATACTCCATATGGATTAAAATGGTGAAACACAGATTGAACTATTGTAGTATTAGCTATTTGAGCAGCTTCATTCATTCTCCGTTCAATGATTTCAGGGGTTTTTAGTATTTCCTCATCACAGTTATAAAATTCAATTAAAATATGTCTTCCAAGTGTTTCTAGTTTCAATTTTTCCTCCTTAATACCAGTTTAAATATTAAATTAAATTTTAAAATTAAAGAGGAGATAAAACAATGAAGAAAGTTTTATTATCATCAGTAGCAGCTCTTGCAGTATTTTCTGCAGCAGCCCCAGCATTTGCAGATATCAATGGTGGAGCTAACACTCCTG
>OGFK01001608.1_pt1 | contig 13943 bp, 13 predicted proteins | sample 1570931 | NCBI WGS metagenome assembly OGFK01 (sample SAMEA2581935, study PRJEB24529) | metagenome | biome: Human gut stool | place: China | collected 2011
GAAAATATTTTTTCACCCTGTCCATCCATGTTTTCTTACTCTGCTTCTTCTCGACATATGCTCTGTCTTTCAATACTACTGTATTGTTCATATTCCTCACCTAATCCTTTTTTATCTCTTTTTCTCTTTACAAGTATATTATATGGTGTATTTTCCAAAGATACTAGAGCCTTTTTAACTTATTTTAAGTCGATATTGACTTTTTCAAAGAGCACTTCTGCCGATTCTTCAAAAAAATATGGGAATTTCGTTTCTTCAATACGTCAATGAAATCCGAATTTCCCATATTTATTACGATTTACTGCATACACACCTTCTGAAGTTCGCAAGCATTTACTTTAATACGCTTTTTACAGCGTCTTTCCATCCATTGTACTTTCGCACTCTTATTTCTTCACACATCTTCGGCGCATATTCCTGACGTTTCAGACGCGTAAACACTTCATCTCCATACAGCCCCAGTCCTCTTCCGGCTGCATAAGCAGCTCCAATCCCGGAGAGCTCTTCTGCATCCGGCACAAGCACCTTTCGATTCAGGATATCGCTCTGGAACTGCATCAGATACTGATTTCTGGTCGGACCACCGTCCACTCGCAGCTCCTGAATCTCGGTTTTTGCATCCTGACTCATCGCATTTACCACATCTGCAATCTGGTATGCGATACATTCTACTCCTGCGCACACCATTTCCGCCTTTCTTGTCGTTCTTGTAATGCCGATTAAAGCGCCCTTCGCTTCACTGTTCCAGTACGGAGCTCCAAGTCCTGTAAATGCCGGAACAAAATACAGACTGTCGTCTGCTTCTGCCTTTCTGCAGAGTTCTTCCGTCTCTGCCGGCGACTGAATCAGTTCCATATCATCCTTGAGCCATGTAATGACTGCTCCCGTGTAGTTGATATTTCCTTCCAGCACATAGTTGATTTTCCCCTGCATTCCCCATGCAAGAGAAGTTACTACACCGTGCGTGCTCAGCACCGGTGTCTCCCCGATATTCATCATAATAGATGATCCGGTTCCATACGTGGACTTGATCATTCCTTTTTCCAGACACCCCTGCCCAAACAATGCTCCATGGGAATCTCCCAGTACACTGTGGATCGGAACTGGTTTTTCAAAAAATCCATCCAGATCTGTCTCTCCGAAACAGCTGTCCGAATCACATACTTCTGCCAGATCCTGTGCATCCAGTCCAAATAACTGACAGATTTCTTCATCCCATCTCTGCTCAAAAATATCAAACAACTGGGTGCGGGATGCGTTGGAGTAATCCGTTTTATAAGACGTTCCATGTGTCATCCGGTATACAAGCCAGGTATCGATTGTTCCGAAACACAGCGCATGTTTCTTTGCCAGTGCTTCTGCAGCAACAGGTTTTGCTGAGATATTGAGTAAAAGATTAGTTGCTTTTAATCTTCCTTACACTAAGGAGATTTCTATTATAATAGTTACCATAACACTATCTTATTTTACTCTTGTATTTGGAGAGTTAGTTCCTAAAAGGATAGCCTTACACAAGGCAGAAGCAATAAGTATGTTTGCTATAAGACCAATATATATCATAGCAAAGCTTACTTTCCCTTTTATCAAATTATTATCAGTTTCTACAAATATAATTTTACGTATACTTGGATTTAAAATTGATAATGTTGAAGAACAGGTATCTGAAGAAGAGATAAAATCTCTATTAGAAGTTGGACAAATACACGGAGTTTTTAATAAGACAGAAAAGGATATGATTACATCTGTACTATCTTTTGATAATAAATATGCAAAAGAGGTTATGACTCCAAGAACAGATACCTATATGATTGATATCAATACTCCATTAGATGAGTATCTTGATGAGTTTTTAACTAAAAAACATTCAAGAATTCCTATATATGATGGGGAGATAGATAATATTGTCGGTGTTCTTTTTATCAAAGATTTTATTTTAGAAGCTAGAAAAAAAGGCTTTGAAAATGTCGATGTTCGTTCTATAATGAGAAAACCATATTTTATCCCTGAAACTAAGAAAATAGATATTTTATTCAAAGAGATGCAAGCTTCAAAGATATTTATGTCTATTATCATAGATGAGTATGGTGGTTTTTCTGGAATAGTTACTATGGAAGATTTAATTGAAGAGATTGTTGGTTCTATTGAAGAGGAGTATGAGAATAAAGAACCAAAACTAACTCCTATTGGAGAAAATATTTATCTTGTAGATGGACTTTTCTCCCTTGATACTCTTAACTATGAATTAGGTTTAAATCTTTATTCTGATAACTACGATACCCTTTCTGGATTTATTATGGGAGAGCTAGAAAGAGTTCCAAATGAAAAAGAAAAAATTGTATTGGAGTATAATAATGTTATTCTAGAAGTTTTATCTGTGAAAGATAAAAGAATTGCTAAAGTAAAATTGACTTTAGCTCATAAAGAACTCAATACTGAAACAACTGAAGAGTAGTAGTTATAATCTAAGAAATTATATAACTATTCAGCTAGTAAATTAATTTAAGAAAACTCAAAGAATTGTGTAATTTATAAAGAGAAGTTAGATTAACTTAGTGAAATCGAACGCTAAAAAATGCAATAAGTCGAAGACTCAACCCTTCCAATAGTAGCGGAGTTTTAACGACTACTACTATTGAGACACAGAAATTTATTTTCTGTGTTACATTAAGGAAACACTGAAAGCTTTGCTTTCTGTGTCTCAAAATTCTTAGAGAGCTAAAGCTCTTAGAATTTTGGAAGCTCATAGTTAATCAACTTCTTAGAATATGAAGCAATTCTTAGTTTTCTTTTTAAATCATAAATAGCTGGATAGTTACTTAAATTTTATATAATCTCTATCTTCTTTTCTATATAATATATAGCTCCATCTTCTAATCTCAACTGTATAGGATATATTTCCACTCCCTTAGATTTTGCTTCATAAAATAGCTTTGAAAACTCCTCATCAGTTTCATATTTAGGTCTAAATTTATCAGAATCTCTAAATACCAATAACATAACAGCAGCTCTATCTCCACTCTCTTTTAATTTTATCAACTCTTTTAAATGCTTACAAGCTCTTGTGCTTGGAGCATCTGGAAATTTTGCTATTTTTTCTTCTGAGAGAGATACTCCCTTTACCTCTATCCATATCTTTTTATCTCCACTAGTTAAAAGATAATCCAATCTACTATCCCCTATTTTCACCTCAGCTTTTATACTATCTACCTCTCCAAAAGGAGAAATATCAAAATCTTTTAAGATATTTTCTGAAATATATCTATGAAAAGAAGAGTTTATTAATACTCTTTCATCTTTTTCTTGAGTCAAAGCAGAAATAACATCAAAAGCTGTCTTTCTTTTTTCTAGATTAGTAGCTCTCTTTACTCCTACCTCATTTCCTTGAAAAAGTAGCTCTCTTATTCTACCAGAATCATGTACGTGACATTTTTCTACCTTATTATCTATCTCTATTTCAGCTATAAACCTATTAGGTCTATCTACAAATTTTCCTATCTCTATTTTTCCTATATCATATATTTTTTTCATATTTCTCCTAAAAATAAAGACAACCTAAAAAAGTTGTCTTTTAAAATACTATTTATTATATTTACACTCTTGATAAGTTTCTTCTGCTAGCTCTTTAAAGTTACGAGATTCTAAAGCTTTAATAAATTCTCTTTGAATTCCATTAAATGCTCTATGCACAGCACATTCTCCTTTTCTTAAAGAACATGACTCAGGGTCATTTACACAATCTTTTATACATATAACTGGTTCTATTGTCTCTACTGCATCTCTTAATGTTATTTCTTCGCTAGGTTTAGTTAATTGATATCCTCCTCTAGCTCCTTTAAAAATTTTTACAAGACCAGCTTTTTCTAATTTCTTTAAAATTCTTAAACTAAATAGATGTGGAATATCCTCAGCATCAGATATCTCATTTGAAGATACTATTCTATTCTCTCCATACTTTGTTAAATAAAGTAGAATTCTGATTACATACTCAATTTCATTTTTAATCCTCATAACAATCTCCCTGATTTTTTAATATATGAGTTATTATATCATAGTATACCAAAATTTGCAACTTTTATTTACTTACCTCTCTTGCGTTTTCCACGTTCTCTCCTAGTGCTGCTTTTATAGCCACAATAGCAACTTCCAGTTGTTTCAAGTCTGGTTCTTTAGTTGTTATCTTTTGTAATGAAAGCCCTGGTAAAGCTAGAGTCTTTATACAAAAGTTATCTAAGTGCTTTGAACTATATCTTTGAATCTCATAAGATATTCCAGCTATAAGAGGCATCAATATTACTCTTAAAACTACTTTCATTGCTATTCTTCCTATCACAGTAGCTGGTGTTGGAAATAGAAAATCTATTGTTGAAAATACAATAATTGCTATCAACATAACTATAAGTAAAAAACTAGTTCCACATCTTGGGTGTAATGTTGTAAACTTTTTAGCATTTTCAGGAGTTAACTCCATATTATTTTCATAAGCATATATTGATTTATGCTCTGCTCCATGATACTCATATACTCTTCTCACATCTTTTGAAAAAGATATAAGCCAAATATATAGAATAAAAAACAGTAATCTCAATACAGCTTCTAAAAGATTTGAATATAGTTTATTATCTAAAAATAAAAAGCTTCCTATCAATGAAGGTAAAACTATAAATAGTCCTATCCCTAATCCCAATGAAACTACTGTAGTCAAAATAGCTTCCTTTTGACTGATTTGTTCCTCTTCTTTTTCTTCAGCTTCATTTGCTGAAAATGTAAGCTCTTTTATTCCCATAACAAGAGCATCAAAAAGCATAACAGCTCCTCTTATAAAAGGAATTTCTGCTAATTTCCCTTTCTTTTTTGAAATAGGCGTCTTTTTATATACAATTTCACCAGAAGGCTTTCTAACCGCTGTAGCTATACAAGTTGGACTTCTCATCATCACTCCCTCTATTACAGCTTGTCCTCCTATACTTATTCTCTCGTTCATATCTGTCCTTTCTATTAGACATTGCTTTTCAATATTACAAATGTCAAATCGTCTGTCTGTTCATAATCTTTTCTAAATCTATTTATTGATTCAAGAATAACTTTTCTTAACTCTTTTGGAGATTTATTTTTATTATTATAGATTACCTCTTTTAATCTTTCTAACCCAAACATCTCTTTATTACTATTTTCTGCTTCAGTAATTCCATCGGTATAGAATATAACTATATCTCCTTTATTCAGTTGAATCTCCCCTTGTCTATATTTATATTCTTCTAAGAATCCTATTGCTACACCTTTTACAGTGTGTAACTCTATACTATCAGTACTTGCTCTATATACTACAATAGGATTATGTCCAGCATTAGAATAATAAAGAGTTTTATTTTCTTTATTATATTTACTATGCATCATAGTTATAAACATATCCTCAGTTATATCTGAGTAGATTATTTTATTTAATTCATTTAAGTTTTCATTAGGAGCAAAATCTCCAGTTAAAGTAAGAGTTTTCAGTACTGACCTACCTAATGCCATCAAGAAAGCTGCTGGTACTCCTTTACCACTTACATCTGCTATCGTAATAGAGAAAACATTGTCATCTAAGATTGTGTAGTCATAGTAATCTCCACCTATCTCCTTAGCAGGTTCAAAATATTGAGCTATCTCAAGACCAAATATCTCATCTACATCTGCTGGTAGAATTTTCTTTTGAATTCTTGAGGCAACATCAAGTTCGTTAGATATTCTCTCTTTTACAATAAGTTCAGAATATATTTGAGCATTATTGATAGCAATAGAGACTTGAATAACTAGAGCTGATATAGTCTCCTCATCTAAATCAATCAATTTATTCTTATCCTCTATTACATAGATAACTCCTAGTTGTTTCTCTTTTACTACTAGAGGGGATATTACTATCACTTCATTATCTGCTAATATAAATTTTTTAGATAGTTTCTCATACATCTCTTGGTAATCTTTTTTAGTGAACTCCTTTATCTCCTCTTCAGAAAAAAGTAGATTCTCTTTAAAATTACACTCTCCCTTTGTTTTTTTATTGATAAGCCCTTCAGCTTCCCAAAGGTATAGAGATATCCTTTTTGCTCCTGTAAGCACAAAATAAGCATCTAATATAATATTTATAATATTATCTAAATCCAACACTGAAAGTACAGCTCTTGATAAAGAGTTTAAATTAGATAGATTTTCTACCCTTCTCTCTAGTATTTGGTTACTGTATTCTAACTGAGTAGATTTTTGTACCAAAGAGTTGTAAGTTTCCTCTAATTCTTTTCTGTACTCTCTCAACTCTCCAATGGAATTTTCCAATTCTAAATCTTGCTTTATAACATTTTTTATTGTATCTTCATACTCTTCTTTTAAGATTTCTGGAACATCTTCTAGCTGTTTTTTATTCCTGATACTTGTAAGGATAGTCATCATTGCTTCTGTCATCTCTTCCTCTTTTTTCTTAGAATAATACAGCATCAACCCTATAACAAGTATAAAAATAAAGTATATCATTACTCTATCCTCCAATTAGTTTGTGTTTTATCAAAGTTAATAGTCTCTCTCTTTCTCTCTTCCTTTCTTACACTAGCTTTTTTTAAAACACTATTTGGAACATATTTTATATCGAATTTTTGAATATCTTTCAATTTTAAATCTTGATACTCATCAACGTTTGGTATTAAATTTAAAGGATTATCTATATCTAATATCTTAGTAGTTATCTCATAATCTTTTACATTTTCTACTGTTAAATTATCTATTAATACAATTTTTTCTGGAATAACAGTGTCTTCAACTTTACCTTCAACTAGAATTATTTTAGATTTTACCTCTTTAAGTTTATCTACTGGAATGCTATCAGTTTTTAGATAAAGAGGGTAAGGTAAATCTTTTATCTCTTCTAATTCATCTTCAGTTACTCCTACTACTAAATCATTAGCTACTGCAAAAACTGTATTTGAGAAAAATTTTCTATTTTCAAATACCTCATCTACTATTCTATCCTTATCTAACTCAGTGTAATATTTTTTAGAATCATACTCTTGAGGTTTTTTCAAGTAATCATACCAATATGCTACTTGCTTATTTAAATATTTTTGTACACTTCCTGTATTATCAGGAGTTTCTACATCAACTTTACTATCAATAAATTCTTTTTCCTCTTCAGTTAGTGAGTAAGCTTGTTTATAATAGATTTTTTCTCCCTCTCTTACCTCTCTTTTTTGTAAATTTAATAAATCCTTATATAACTCTAAAGGGATAATTAAATTTATATCTTTATTATAAGCTACCATCTTTGAAGTCAACACATCAAATTGCTCATAAAATTTATCTTTATCATACGGTTTCTCTGGATATAATATGTTATAAAAAGTTATATCATAACTATCAGCTACTATTCTGCTATTTTCAAATTTCACTATCTGGCTTTTATCTTTTCTTGCCACAATACTTCCACAACTTGTAGTAAGCAGTACTAAAGCTAATAGAAATAGTGCTTTTTTCTTCATACTTCCTCCTGTAAAATTATGTATCTTTATTATTTTTTAAGGTATCTAAAATATTCTCTGCTACTTTTCTAGGTACAAATCTAGCTAAAGAGTCTATATCTTCTTCCAGTATTTTTTTTACTGAGCCAAATTCTTTTAATAGTACCTCTCTTCTCTTTGCTCCTACTCCTTCTACCTTATCTAACTCTGAAGAGATTACTCTTTTACTTCTAAGCTTTCTATGATAAGTTATACCAAATCTATGAGCTTCATCTCTAACTCTTTGAAAAATTTTTAGAGCCTCCCACTCCTTTGGAAATGAATAGGGAACAGATTCTCCATATTTATATATCTCCTCATCTCTTTTGGCTAGACTTAGTAATTCAGCTATTCCATCTTTTCCTATCTCTTTAAAAACCTCTCCAGCTGCATTTATCTGTCCAAGTCCTCCATCTATTAAAACTATATCAGGAAACTCATGCTCTGGTAGTTTACTATACCTTCTTGTAATTACCTCTCTCATCATAGCAAAATCATCTGGAGTATCTTTGCAAGTTATTTTAAATTTTCTATAATCCTTTTTAGATGCTCTTCCCTCTACTGATACACTCATAGAAGCAACAGCATCCTTTCCTTGAATATTTGAAATATCAAAACACTCTATCTTTCTTGGATATTTTTTTAAAGATAACTCTGTATATATTTTATATAGCCCCTCTTCCACTACAGATTTCTTTTTAAAATAACTCTCTATATCTCTAGAAATATTCAACTCTCCCATTTCTAAAAGCTCTTTTCTTCTACTTTTTATCTTAGGAAAGTGAAATTCCACTTTTTTTCCTCTTTGTAACTCTAAAATCTCTCTTACAAGATTTAATTCATCTTCCATCTTTTCTTGAAAAACTATACTCTTAGGTATTGGATGCTTAGAATAAAAAGCAGTCACTATATTTTCTTCTAAATTTCCCTCTATCTTATCTTTCAAATCAATATGTGTAGATATCTTTCCAAGAATTTTTCCATCTCTAACATTTAAAACACAGATAAAAACCTTTTCCCCCTCTTTTTGCATAAGAAAAATATCTTCATCTAACTCTTTCCCATACTCTGTTACTTGATTTACAACAGCACTCTCTACTTCTTTTATCTGCTCTCTCAAATTGATAGCTTCTTCAAATCTCATATCTTCAGCAGCTTTTTCCATATCTTTTTTAAGGGAGGCTATTACCTCTTTCTCTTTTCCTTTTAAAAGATTTTTTACTCGCTCTACCTGTCCATTATACTCTAAAAAAATATCCTTATATGTACAAGGACCTGGACACATTTTCATAAAATACTTTAAACATGGACGAGGATATATCTTATTCATATCTCTTTCACAATCTCGTATTTTAAAAATTTTAACTAGAGCCTTTTTTAAATTCCAAGCTCCAAAGGGATAGGGACCAAAGTATATCCCTGATTTTGTATCTAGGGCTTTAGTTGTTCTGATAATCTTTATATTTGGAAAGAGTTCCTTACTAATTCTGATATAGGGATAGGTTTTTTCATCCTTTAGTAGAATATTGTATTTAGGAGTATGTTTTTTTATCAAGTTGTTTTCTAATACTAAAGCATCTAGCTCACTATTACAGATGATGAACTCAATATCTTCAATATTTTTAACTAGCTCCTTGGTCTTTTCACTCTCATGCTCCCTATTAAAGTAAGAGAGTACTCTATTTTTTAAGTTTTTTGCCTTTCCAACATATATTATCTTATCATTTTTTTTCATCAGATAGACACCAGGATTTTCTGGAATATCTACTTTTTTTATATCAAAATTTTCTACCAATTTCCTCTCTCTTTCTCCCTATGGTTGACATAGACATTGAGGTTTTCTATCTCAGATAGCTCTTTGACTAAAAGTTCGGCAAAGGTAACTGAACGATGTTTTCCACCACTACAACCTATACCTATTGTAAGATGTTTTTTTCCCTCCTTTATATAGTGTGGGATTAAAAAATCAAGCATATCCATCAACTTTTTATAGAACTCTTGAGAGATATCAAAACTCATAACATAGTCAGAAACCTCTCTATCCAATCCACTTTTTTGTTTTAATTCATCTATATAGTAGGGGTTAGGTAAAAATCTCACATCAAAAACTAAGTCTACATCAATGGGAATACCATATTTAAAACCAAAAGATTGAACATGAACATTTATATCTTTGATGTCCTCATCTAAACCAAGAACAGTTTTTAATTTTTCAGTTAACTCCTTTGGCTTGTCAAAACTAGTATCGATTATACCTGTGGATAATTCCTTTACATCAGACATGATCTCTCTCTCTTTTCTGATACTTTGAAGTAGAGTTTTCTCCTCCACAGGATGTTTTCTTCTAGTGAGGTTATATCTATTTAAGATTACCTCTTTTGACGCTTGTAAAAAGATAATTGAACATATAACTTCAGGATTCTCTCTCAATCTTTTTAAAAAACCAGTAAACTCTTCAACCTTCTTAAAAGAACGAATATCCATTCCCAAAGCTATCTTCTCTATTGATGAACTGATAAAAGGCACACCAATTTCACACGGAAGATTATCTACTGTGTAGTAACCTAAATCTTCTAGCATATTCAAAGCCGTAGTCTTTCCACTTCCACTTAGTCCTGTTACAATTACTATTTTTTTCTTTTTCATCTCGTCACCTATTTTTTATTAATCTTTCCACCTGTATATTATATCATATTTGGACTCTTTTTTGCTATTGTCTTTTTATATTATATGGGTTAAAGGCATCAGTACGATTCCAGCAAAGATGGAAACAAGAGCTGTTTTAATATAACCATACTGTCTAGAACTAGGAATTAGTTCCTCGACGGAGATATATAGCATAACTCCTGAGATAAGAGCAAATATTGCCCCTAGAGTAAAATCATTTATATATGGTTTTAAAACTAAAAAGGCAAGTCCTGCCCCAATAGGTTCAGCTATTCCAGACAAAAAAGTATATTTAAAAGCTTTTTTTATACTCCCAGTTGAGAAATATATTGGCATAGCCACAGAGATTCCCTCTGGAATATTGTGCATAGCAATGGCTAAGGCGATAGAAAGCCCCAAAGCCAAGTTATCATATCCAGCCATAAAGGTAGCTATTCCCTCTGGAAAGTTGTGTAATCCTATGGCTAGTGTAGAAACGAACCCTACCCTAAAAAGATTTTGGTGGTGGTAATCCTCACCATGCTCTTCACTCACATGGGGAACAAATATATCCAATCCCCCAGCTATAACTACTCCAAGGAGAAGAAATATTGTGCTAAGTACTATACCCAGTCTCTCTCCAGAATAGTTTTGTAAAAGAGTATGAGCATTGGGAAGTAGATCTGTAAAGGATACGCTGATCATAACTCCCCCAGCAAATCCTAGAGATATACTCACAAGTTTTTCACTTTTTTTCTTGGTGATAAAAACTACTAATGCTCCTAGTAGTGTTGACATTCCAGCCATGAAAGAGAGCAATAGAGCCCTTAAACTATCATTATCTAAAATCATAAAAAACCTCCAATAAATTTAAGATTGTCCCTTCCCGATATATTTTAATTTAAGTTAATTGCCCTTATTTTCCCTATTCTAACATATTTTACCTATTAAATCTACTTTATAATATAAAAAGTAGAAAAAATTACTTAGAAAAAGTAAGATTTTCTACTTTGTAAATAACTATTTTATCTTTTTATATATCTCTCCAAAGTGTCCCAATGGTCCAATACCTTTTCCAAGTGGAAAGGAGTTTTTTATAGCTAGAGTTATATACTCCTTAGCTAGTTCCACAGATTTTTCCAGAGAGTATCCCTTGGCTAGAAAAGAGGTGATAGCAGATGAAAGAGTACAACCTGTACCATGGGTATGCTTTGCCTCTATCTTTGTGCCAAAATATCTAAGTACCTCATTATTTTCAAGAAGTAGGGTATCTGTACAAGAGTTATCCTCTCTATGTCCACCTTTTATAAGGACATTTTTTACTCCAAACCCTTTGATAATCTGTGCTGCTCTTACAATATCCTCTTCACTTTTTATCTCTGTATCAGACAATATCTCAGCTTCAGGAATATTTGGGGTAACTAGATCAGCTATACCAATCAGAGATTTTAATTTTTCTAAAGCTGTCTCCTTAAAAAGTCTAAACTCACTAGTAGATGAGATGACAGGATCAATTACAATATTTTTAGCTGAGTATTTTATCAAACTATCTTTGACAGCTTGAGCGATGTTTCCATTAGCCAACATGCCTATTTTTACTCCATCTACTCTGATATCTTCAAAGATTACCTCTATCTGTTTTTTAACAACATCTACATCTATCTCTTGAACGAGATGAACTCCTAAAGTGTTCTGTGCTGTCACTGCTGTGATAGCACTCATACCATAGACACCTAAGGCACTCATAGTCTTTATATCAGCTTGAATACCAGCTCCACCAGAGGAGTCAGAACCAGCAATAGTTAAAACATTTTTCAAATTTTTCACCCTCTACTATTATTTTAAAAGGAAGTCTGACTTTCCTCCTCTTTTTTCTACAAGTTTTATATCTCCAATTATCATATGCTTATCTACAGCTTTGCACATATCATAGATAGTTAGAGCGGAGATAGATACAGCTGTAAGAGCTTCCATCTCAACTCCAGTCTTACCTGTAGTTTTTACAGTGGCTTCTATCCAAACTCTATCCTCTTCTATTTCAAAAGAGATATCAGCTCCTGTGAGTAGTATGTTGTGGCACATAGGAATTAAATCCCAAGTTTTCTTAGCTCCACAAATTCCACCAACTTGGGCAACAGAAAGGACATCCCCCTTTTTCATCTTACCTTCAGTAATCATCTTTATAGTTTCAGGATTCATCTGAATATATCCTCTAGCAATGGCTTTTCTCTGAGTTTCATTTTTTTCACTGACATCTACCATTCTAGCTCTACCATTTTCATTATAATGTGTAAATCCCATCTCTCTACCTACTTTCCAAATGAACAGTTAGGATAGTGGCAAACTTCACAACTTTGGCAAAGTCCTCCATCTCCATACATCATGATATCTCTTGTATTAAGTCTTTCGCCTGTCATAACTCTAGATAAAACTAGATCAAAAACAGTTCTTTTTGCAAACATTACACAACCAGGAAGTCCCATCATTGGTATATCTCCTAAATAAGATAGTAGGAACATTGATCCCGGAAGAACAGGAGCCCCATAAGTTATTAACTCTCCACCCATCTCCATAATAGAAGTTGGTGTCAAGTCATCTGGATCCACAGACATTCCACCAGTGAAAATTAGCATAGTAGCTCCTTTGTCTAAAAACTCTTGAGCTCTAACCTTGATGATCTCCTTATCATCTGGACATAGAACTTGCCCAATAATTTCACAATCATATTCAGATAGTTTTTTCTCAATTACCTTACCAAACTTATCCTCAATTCTACCATAGAAAACCTCATTTCCTGTGGTAATAATTCCAACTCTATATTTTTTAAATGGAGCTACTTTAAGTAGAGGAGATTTTATAAGCTCTTTGGCTCTCTCCATCTTCTCCTTAGCTATTACTAGAGGGATTACTCTAGCTCCACCTATTAGTTCACCTTTCTTTACTGGATAGTTATTTGGTAGAGTGGCAAATGATATCTCTCCAAGCATATTTAGTTCTAAAAGGTTCTCTCTATCTACCTTGAAAACTCCATCACACTCAGCTCTAAAGTTTATCTTACCCTCTTTGATCTCCTCATCTGTACAGATATTCTCTCCCTTACCTAACTCTCCAAGAATAACTGCAGCATCATTTTCATGGACACCTACATCTCCTAACTCAAATACATAGATGTGATCCTTACCTAAACTTAAAAGTTTTGGTACATCCTCCTCTGTAATTATATGACCTTTTTTAAAGGCTCTTCCCTTGAACTCTCCAGGAAGAATCTGTGTTATATCATGCTGAAGTACATACCCAACAGCATCTACTGTCTTTACCTTCTTCATATATTATCCCTTTCTTTTAAAAATAAGTAGTTATAAATTATCATTATTAAAAAGCTGATTATTAATATCACAACCAAAAATAGATTAGCTGTATATCTGTCTCCACTCTCTGAAGCTGAGTAGATAGCCATAGATATAGTTTGAGTTTTTCCCGGAATATTTCCAGCTAACATAAGTGTAGCCCCAAACTCTCCCATAGCTCTTCCAAAAGCCAAAACCATTCCAGCTAAGATATTTCTCTTAATAAGTGGGATGGTGATGAGTCTTAAAATTTGAAACTCAGTAGCTCCAGCCTCTCTCCCTGCTTCAAAATAAACTGGATTAAGGGAAGCTATCCCTGTTTTTACACTGTTATACATGAGTGGGAGGGAAACTATAAAAGCTGTGATTATTCCAGCCCACCAAGAAAAGAGTACTGTGATATTGAAATACCTATATAATAGTTCAC
>OGFK01001609.1_pt1 | contig 13942 bp, 10 predicted proteins | sample 1570931 | NCBI WGS metagenome assembly OGFK01 (sample SAMEA2581935, study PRJEB24529) | metagenome | biome: Human gut stool | place: China | collected 2011
GCGTGATAATCCAGAACTTCGTGGCAAGCCTTTAGCGGTAGGTCATGCAGAAGAGAGGGGAGTCGTGGCTGCTGCTAGCTATGAAGCCCGGCGTTACGGTGTCCGTTCCGCTATGGCTTCGCAAAAGGCGAAACGTCTTTGTCCCCAACTCATTTTTGTACCTGGCAGGATGGATGTTTATAAATCCGTTTCCCGTCAGATACATGAGATTTTCCACGAATATACGGATATCATCGAACCTCTGTCTCTGGATGAAGCTTTTCTGGATGTCACTGAAAATAAGAAAGATATTTCCCTGGCTGTGGATATAGCAAAGGAAATAAAGCAGAAGATTCGGGAGCAGCTCAACCTTGTTGCGTCTGCCGGAGTTTCTTATAATAAGTTTCTGGCTAAAATAGCTTCGGACTATCGCAAACCGGATGGCTTATGCACCATTCATCCGGAACAAGCCCTTGATTTTATAGCCCGTCTTCCTATCGAATCTTTTTGGGGAGTGGGTCCGGTAACTGCAAAGAAGATGCATCTACTTGGCATCCACAATGGACTTCAACTACGAAAATGCTCTCTTGAAATGCTGACAGCCCATTTCGGAAAAGCCGGCGCACTGTATTATGAGTGCTCACGAGGAATTGACGAACGCCCTGTCGAAGCAATTCGTATCCGTAAATCCATTGGCTGCGAACGTACATTGGAACGTGATATTTCAGCCCGTTCATCGGTTATTATCGAATTATACCATGTGGCGGTAGAGCTGATTGAACGTCTTCAGCGAAAAGACTTCAAAGGCAACACGCTTACCCTGAAAATTAAGTTTCATGATTTTAGCCAGATAACCCGAAGCCTTACTCAATCGCAGGAACTCACCACCTTAGACCGGGTACTCCCACTTGCAAAAGAATTGCTTAAAAGTGTCGAATTTGAGCAACATCCAATCCGGCTCATCGGTCTTTCCGTCTCTAATCCAAAAGAGGAAGCCGATGAACAACACGGTGTTTGGGAACAGTTGAGCTTTGAATTTAGCGATTGGGATTGAAGGCGAAGAGGAAGAAATAGAGGAATGAAGAGTAAAGAATAGGGGATGAAAAAGAAGAGAATCAAAGAATGAAAAAAGAAAGAGGATTGAATATCCAAACAGATACTTTGTCTGAAGTAAAACAGATACTCTATTTGAAATAAAATAGAGCCTTTATTTGACCTAAACAGAGCCTCTGTTTGGAATAAATAGAACCTCTATTTTCTCCAAAGGAAGCCTCTGTTTTCTAAAACTGCATCTTTGTTTTTCCGAAATGAAAACCCGGTTTCCGTGTGACTTAAATTGTTTTTATAGTGACTTAAATTGTTTCTACAATGACCTAATTTGTTTTTATAATGACTTAAAAGCCTAAAATATAGCAATTAAGAGTACTATTTTTGAAGTATGTACTTTTTTGTCATCAGGTTCGTATGATTTACTCACCTCATTTTTTATCAGATACGTTATCTTTGCAATACTTAAATGAATGAAAATACCATGAATCGAATGAAACATTTATTTTGTGTTCTTTTACTAGCAGCTTTAGGAAGTTTTTCTTTCAAGGCAAACGCTTACACCGAACGCAATATGCTGCAAAAAGCGGCAGACGAAACTACGTTAAAAAACGTGTTGGTAATGAAACAAGCATGGGTGCCTTATCCTGCTTATACAGATCGTGTCGCCTGGGATTCTTTGATGGGCCCCAATAAGCAACGCCTCATCGAAGCCGGCGAAAAACTCCTCGACTATAAATGGCAACTGATACCTGCCACCGCTTATCTGGAATATGAACGTAGCGGTAACCGTAAAATAATGGAAGTTCCTTATGACGCCAACCGCCAGGCACTTAACGCCTTGATGCTCGCCGAACTGGCCGAAGGGAAAGGACGTTTTATCGACCAATTACTGAACGGAGCATATATGAGCTGTGAAATGAATTCATGGGTTCTATCCGCACACTTGCCCCGCCAGAGTAGCAAACGTTCACTTCCCGACTTCCGCGAACAGATTATCGACCTCGGTTCAGGCGGATACGGAGCTTTAATGGCTTGGGTACACTATTTCTTCCGCAAACCATTCGACAAAATCAATCCTGTGGTATCTTTGCAAATGCGTAAAGCAATTAAAGAGCGTATTCTCGATCCGTATATGAACGACGACGAAATGTGGTGGATGGCTTTTAACTGGAAACCGGGAGAAATCATCAACAACTGGAATCCCTGGTGTAACTCTAATGCCCTGCAATGTTTCTTACTGATGGAGAACAATAAGAATAAGTTAGCGAAAGCTGTTTATCGCTCCATGCAGTCAGTCGATAAGTTTATCAACTTCGTGAAATCCGATGGTGCCTGTGAGGAGGGAACCTCTTACTGGGGACATGCCGCCGGAAAGCTCTATGACTATTTGCAGATACTCTCTGATGGCACAGGCGGTAAATTGTCTCTGTTCAATGAACCGATGATTCGCCGGATGGGAGAATATATGTCCCGCTCATACGTGGGCAATGGCTGGGTGGTGAATTTTGCTGATGCATCGGCACAAGGCGGGGGCGATCCTTTGTTAATCTATCGCTTCGGTAAAGCTGTAAACAGCGATGAAATGATGCATTTTGCCGCATACCTATTAAATGGAAGAAAACCGTATGCTACCATGGGCAACGATGCTTTTCGTTCGCTTCGATCTCTACTTTGCTGTAATGAGCTGGCAAAAGCAACTCCGAAACATGATATGCCGGATGTAACCTGGTATCCCGAAACGGAATTCTGTTATATGAAGAATAAGAACGGTATGTTTGTTGCCGCTAAAGGCGGATTTAATAACGAAAGCCATAACCACAACGATGTAGGAACCTTTTCTTTATACGTAAATACAATTCCTGTGATTATTGATGCCGGTGTAGGTACATATACCAAACAGACGTTCGGCAAGGACCGCTATACCATCTGGACCATGCAGAGCAACTATCATAACTTGCCGATGATTAACGGAGTACCGCAGAAATTCGGGCAGGAGTATAAAGCTACCAATACCGTTTGCAATGAGAAGAAACGGATGTTCTCTACGGATATAGCTACTGCTTATCCGGCAGAAGCGAAAGTGAAAAGCTGGGTTCGCTCTTATGCTCTTGATGATAAAAAACTTATTATTGGTGATATTTATACGTTGGATGAGGCTATTGCTCCTAATCAAATGAACTTTTTAACTTGGGGCAATGTGACTTTCCCGTCAGCCGGAAAAATCCGCATCGAAGTAAAGGGACAAAAGGTGGAAATGGACTATCCGTCGCAGTTTAAAGCCGAACTGGAAACAATCAAACTGGATGATCCGCGCCTGTCTAACGTATGGGGCAAAGAGATTTACCGCATCACACTAAAGACTGAAGAAAAGAAAGTGACTGGTAAATATGGATTTGTTATTCAACAAGTGAAGTAGGATGAAATAGATTTTTAAAGCTAGAAAAAATAAAGTATAAACAATTAAATCACAGTAAGATGAAAAAAGTATTATTTGCCGGGCTTTTGGTCCTTGCAGGAGTAAGCGTAAGTGCGCAGAACCTGATAAAAAACGAAAAATTCGCCACTGAAGTAAAGACTAAAGTGACTAATGCCAATAAAGCTACCGCAGGAGAGTGGTTTATCATGAATAATGAAGCTGACGGTGTAACTACTATTGCCTGGGAAGAAACAGGAGATGCCAAATATCCGAATGCAATGAAATTGGATAACTCCGGTGCCGAAAAGAATCTCTCTTGGTATAAAGCTTTCCTGGGACAACGTATTACCGATGGTTTGGACAAAGGTATCTATGTTCTTACTTTCTATGCAAAGGCTAAAGAAGCAGGAACTCCGGTCAGTGTATACATCAAACAGACCAATGAGGAAAAGAATGATAATGGTAAGTACAATACTACTTTCTTCATGCGTAGAGACTATGACGCAGATGCTCAACCAAATGCTTCGGGCGCACAGTACAATTTTAAAATTAAAGATGCCGGTAAATGGACTAAAGTAGTGGTTTACTATGATATGGGACAAGTGGTAAATGCTATTAGTAGCAAGAAGGCAAATGCTAACTTGGAAGTGTCTGATACAGACGATGATGCTGCTATTCTGAAAGATTGTTATGTGGCTATTCTTTCCCAGAACAAAGGTGGCGTTGTAGAAATCAGCGACGTAACATTGAAAAAGAAATAAAGAGCAAAGGATTTAATATAGTAGGTTAACAAAAAAATAGGGCAGTGAAGTAGTGATACTTCGTTGCCCTATTTCTTTTGTTATATGAATATAATGGAGAGTTCCGAATAAATAAATGTATGAAACAGTCAATCTCCCTTCGGGACTGATTACATGCGATTTATTGAATACCGAGTTTCTTCTTCAGTTCCTTAGGCAGAGAATCTTTGTGTACCATCACACAGATTGTTTTAGCACGTACATAGCTTTCAGACATATTCAGATAACCTCCGGATTTGTTGCTTTCCGCTCCCCAGGAATTCTTGGTGATATAATATTTAGTACCATTCTGATCTTTCACAATACCGGTGATGTGCATCAGGTGGTCGTCAGTTGTCACAAACTTCTCGTAACCATCCTGACGGATTTCCGGTGTTACGTTGATTTCCGGATAAGGATGCTCAAACTTGAACACTTCGTCCATTCGTTGATATTTGGGCATTTTCTCAAAACGGGCACGGTCGGTTGTAGAGTAATCTTTCACATCCTCCACTTGCGGGTTAATGGCGATTCCGTTCTTGAAAGAGAAACCCTGTTCGCTTACGTCACCGTCCCAACATACGGTATATCCTTTGTTTAGTGCATAGTCGATAGCCCCGATCAGTTCGTCCAACGGAAGATTATACATCGGCTGGTTTTCCCAGTTGTCGGGAACTTCAGGCGAGAATGTCTCATAATAAGGCTTGTGAGTGAAGCTAGTCAACTCAACGTAATCATCCATATTCAATCCCAGACTTTCAGTGAAAGATTGAGGAGTATATTCTTTTCCTTTATAAGTGAATTTTTCGGGAAGCTTGCCCAGATAAATATCGAACAGATTATTAATAAGCGCATCAAATTGCGGAGTACGCTTTTTAGATTCAATATTTGCGTCTACCAATGCTTTGAGGTAGCGTGACAATGCACCGTGATTGTGGTCTTTGTTATCGCCCAGCAATCCGGTGTACACTTCTTCCGGAACAATTCCCGCTTTCTTATAAGCGTTTTTGAAAGTGTGTGCCAAACTTCCTTCACCGATACTTCCTTTACCACGACGGAGATAATTGTCCTCCATCTGATTCATGTACTTTTGGCGGACGATAAACATTTCCGAGAGATCATATTCTCCTTTTCCCATTCGGAGCAGTTCCGACTCCATGAAAGAAGCGGTGGCAAAGCACCAACAGGTTCCTGTGGAACCCTGATCTTTAACAGGCGTTGCTTGGTGGGACACAACGGTTGTGAACTCATAACCAGGTGTTTGTGCAAAAGAGGTTACGACCAATAAGAGGAGCGCAACCGACATAAATAGCTTTTTCATAATGTGTTTTATTATCTTTCTTCTGCAAATGTATAAAAAAAGCGAAGATACTCGAAAGTTCCTCGCTCTATTTATTATAATTAGTGTGTTTATTTACATGGCAACCTGCTGTGACAGCAGTTTTTGAAGTTTACCGTTCAGGGTTTGGCACATTGCACCATTTCCCATTGCTTGATAGCGTTTAATACGGTACTGTAACATCATAATCTTTTCATTTGCATTCTTTTTCATAATTTGTTTCCTCTTTTTTTGCCCTCCACGTTTTGAAGAGCGGTTTTACATCTTGTTTTCTTTAATAACACTGCAAAGATACGAATTGTTTTCGAATTATATGCTGTAAAACATAAAAATCTTCTTTTTCTTTTGAATTTTCTTTTTATAAGGGTTCGAACACGGTCGATGTTACAAACCTGTTACAAAATTCCCGGATTTTCCCATCAATGACAATATTATTCTTATCTATCACATTTTTATGTACTTATCTAGGTATTCAGAAAATATTCTTCTATTTTTGTCAGTCAGCAACCTTATTAATAGAATAAACCAATCACTTATATGAAAACATTCACCCATCTTTTGTACGTCCTGATTTTGTCAATTGTGCTGTTTGCTTGTAACAATGCTCACTTCCTCAAAGAAGAATCCTACCGGAATCAAGTAGCTCAAGACTTTGAGCAGAAAAAACAGGCACTTCCTCATGGAGATTTATTTGCAATCTTTGCCGATTCTATTTTGTCAGTCTACGAGCGCGAAGCATTGATGTTTCTCTACGCTTATATGCCGATAGGGGATGTGACGGATTATCCGGGAGATTATTACTTGGAGAATGTCCGGCTGTCGAAGCAGACACGTGACGAGATGCCTTGGGGCAAAGAGATTCCCGATGAAGTGTTCCGTCATTTTGTTCTGCCGATCCGGGTGAATAACGAGAATCTGGATGATTCCCGCCGTGTGTTTTATGGTGAACTGAAAGACAGGGTGAAGGGACTGCCGATGAAAGACGCGATATTGGAGGTGAATCACTGGTGTCATGAGAAAGTAGTCTATCGTCCGAGTGACGCGCGTACCAGCTCACCATTGGCATCCGTCAAAACAGCGTATGGGCGTTGTGGCGAAGAGTCTACATTTACGGTGGCTGCGCTCCGGGCAGTCGGTATTCCGGCACGGCAAGTTTATACGCCCCGCTGGGCGCATACGGATGACAATCATGCTTGGGTGGAAGCATGGGCGGATGGACATTGGTATTTCTTCGGAGCCTGTGAACCGGAACCGGTTTTGAACTTGGGATGGTTTAATTCCCCTGCCAGTCGGGGAATGTTGATGCATACCAAGGTTTTCGGACGTTACAACGGTCCGGAAGAGATCATGCTTGAGACACCGAATTATACGGAAATCAATGTAACGGAGAATTATGCTCCAATCGCAAAAGCGTTGGTAACGGTGAAAGATAGGAATGGACAACCTGTCACCGGAGCAAGAGTGGAGTTTAAAGTATATAACTATGCGGAGTTCTATACAGTGGCTACTAAATATACTGATGCCAGTGGTCAAGTGTCATTAATGGCCGGTAAGGGAGATATGTTGGTATGGGCTTCCGATAAAGGGACATTCGGCTTTTCCAAGCTATCCTTCAGCAAGCAACCGGAATTGACATTGACACTTGATAAGAAGGAAGGAGATATATTTGAAGAGGATATTGATATCGTTCCTCCTGTTGAGAATCCTATTTTACCGGAAGTAACGCCAGAGCAGCGGGCGGAGAATGACCGGAGAATGATGCAGGAGGATTCGATTCGCAATGCTTATGTCGCTACTTTCCCGACTGCGGAACAAGCTGATTCCATTATAGCCTGTTTGAAGGGAAAATCAGGTTCGTTTGTAAGGAAGGCACTGGCTTCTTTCTTAGTGGAATCAAGAGGAAATCATGATGTATTGGTTCGTTTTCTGAATGAGGCAGACCGACAGGGAAAATTAATGAAAGGAGCGGCTTTGTTGTCTGTGCTTACTAAAAAAGATCTTCGTGATGTACCTTATGAAGTATTGATTGATCATTTATTGAATACGAAAGATGTTCCTAACTATTTATATGATTGTGTTATACCCTCCTTGCGCTGTATGGATGCTTCGGTTGGAGATATTTATGACATACTTGCTCCCCGTATTTCAACGGAGGTATTGACGCCTTATAAATCGTTCTTTCAGTCTAAGTTCTCCGAAACGGAAATAGATACCTTTCGAAATCATCCGCAAGCTTTAGTTGAATGGGTAAACCGTAATATTACGATTGATGAGGAAAATAACTTTCTGCGTATTCCTATTTCTCCGGAAGGGGTTTGGCGTGCGAAGGTGGCGGATTCATTTTCACGGGATATTTTCTTTGTGGCTTTGGCGCGTAGCCTGAATATTGCTGCTGATATGAGAAAGATGGATGGACGCATAAGCTATATGGATCCTGAAAAGGATGAATGGGGGGATAATAGATATGTGGAAGTTGATTTCGATAAACAAGAAGAAGTGGAGGCATCCAGAGGCATTTATCGTTTTTATGAGGACGGTAAGGCAATTGCTCGTGATGATAAGAGAGTAAAGTATTATAATAAGTTTACCATTTCCAGGTTGCGGGAGGGCAGACCAGAATTGATTAGCTGTGACGAAGAACATCCCGAGTTGCGATATATAGGGACATTGGATACCGGATATTACTTGTTGGTTACTGGCACAAGGCTTGCTGATGGAGGTGTGTTGGCGAGAATTTCTTCTTTTGTATTACCTGCACAGAAAGACGAATTCAAACCTGTAGCGACCAAAGTACCTTATCATTTGCGTGAATCCGGAGAAAAAGTGGCTGTTATCGGTAATTTCAATTCCGAATCGCTTTTTGCACCGGTGGAGGGAATAGGAGAGAAAGTGATATCTTTGTCAAAACAGAGTATTCTGCAAACCTGTGGGCGTGGCTATTTTGTAGTAGCTGTTCTTGGGGTAGGGCAGGAGCCTACCAATCATGCACTAAGAGATATAGCCGCTTTGGGCAATGACTTCGAACAATGGGGGCGTAAGATGGTCTTTCTTTTCCCTTCGGAAGAACAATACAAAAAATTTAATGCCGACGAATTCAAAGGACTACCGTCTACCATCACTTACGGTATTGATATCGATGACAGCATCCGCAAAGAAATAGTGCAGGCTATGAATTTAAACAATTCTATTCTGCCGGTGTTTATTATTGCAGATACATTTAATAGGGTAGTTTTTGTTTCTCAAGGATATACAATCGGTTTGGGTGAGCAATTGATGAAAGTTGTACATGGGTTATAGAAAAGAGGAGGTATACAATAATCGTTAATTCTTGCCCTTAATGCGTTTTTTCGGAAAAGAATGATTACGTTTGCAGCAAATTATGACTAAGTACATTTTTTGCATATTAGCATGTGCATTTCTTGTATTGGGATTTAGTAATGTTTCCAATAAAGAATTGCAGGGATTTCAGAAAAAAACTGAAACCTCGTCTAATGACATGCGATATGAAGCAGTGTCATGCTGTTGCGTTTCTTCTGCCGGCTTCGACAAGCCAGGTAAAGATTCTCATTCGCAGTTTGTTGACGAGACATCCACTTGTAATGTTAGTGACTGCATTTTTGATAATATCTCTTTTCCGAGAAGCATTGTTCCTTTCAAGAACCTGAAGTTCAATACCAATACTGTCATTATACAGATATTGAGCTCTCTGAATGTTATGCTTCCGGAGAATCGTTTGGGGCATACCGACCTTGATGTTAATTACACTAAATATTCGTGTAAGTATTACGTTTACACATTGGCGCATATTCTTATTTAGACTATATTCTTATCTTTGGGTAAGGTGAGGTGCCTATTCAGATCCTCCATCTACCATCATTTCCTTTATTTATTATCTTAGTTTTATTCATGTTAACATGGAAAACAAAGAATGTATTTCCTATGACTTGGAACAAAGGACGGATATTGATGTGTCTGTCTTTAAGGATTAAAATATTGTGTTCCCGTTGTGAAACGGGAGTTACGTCGTATAAAAGCAAGGATATATACCGAAGTGGTTTCAGGCAAGTGTTATCCGCCGATTGCTTCTATATGGTGATGAGGAAGGCCCAATGGGATTAACTTTCATGTGTGTCTAAATTTTGTAATGGTTTTACCATTGGGCGCCTCTTCTTTTTTGAATAAGATTATACAACCTAATTTTTTATATTACTATGATTCATTTATTACTATCTACTCTTGCGATGATGGGGCTTACGTTCCTCATCGGTTTTTTTGTCGCTGCGGTCATTAAGTTGATTGCCTATGCGGCCGATTCATTTGATTTTTATAGTTCCCACCGTTTGGAGCTACTCCGTTTGCGACGCTGGCGTCAGCATCGGCAAAAGGTGGAAAGATTAGTCCGACAGATTCCCATTGCAGATGAAGATGCTTTGGGAGATTTCCGTGAAGATTACAGTAAGGGGATCGACAGAAACTTTACTGGTTATTCCGGCTATTATCATGGCGTGAGTCCGGGAGCTTCTGAAAATAATCTGATGAATTATTATTATTCACAGGATACCCGCGAATTCTTTCTTCGGGAAGAAGAGCAGGCACATGTCAATAAGAAGAACTCAAAGAAACTTACTAGCAACAAACAATAAAAGAAAACTAATTTATGGAAAATATAGATTTTGCTACCTTGTTTCAAGGTATTGGTACAATGATGGCAAGCGGATGGGTACTTGCTTCTGCAAGAGTTTTTTTAGTACTTCTCGGTTTGTTACTGATCTATTTAGGCTGGAAAGGTATACTCGAACCGATGGTAATGATTCCGATGGGATTGGGAATGGTAGCTATCAACTGCGGAACCCTCATTATGCCCGACGGTACACTGGGTAATCTCTTTCTCGATCCGATGCTTTCAGATACGGATCAATTAATGAATACTATGCAGATAGATTTCCTGCAACCTGTTTATACCCTGACGTTTAGTAACGGGCTGATAGCTTGTTTTGTCTTTATGGGTATCGGGACGCTTCTAGATGTCGGCTTCCTGCTTCAGAAACCATTTGCAAGTATATTCCTGGCTTTGTGCGCAGAGCTGGGCACTTTTCTGACAGTACCTATTGCTTCTGCTCTTGGTCTGACTCTGAAAGAAAGTGCATCTGTGGCTATGGTGGGTGGAGCCGACGGACCAATGGTGTTGTTTACTTCGTTGGCATTGGCAAAGCATCTCTTTGTTCCTATTACGGTGGTTGCCTATCTTTATTTGGGCTTAACGTATGGAGGCTATCCTTACTTGGTAAAGCTGTTGGTTCCCAAACGCTTCCGCGCTATTAAGATGGTGACAAAGAAAGCTCCGAAGAATTACGATGCTAAAGTGAAACTGGCTTTCTCTGCTGTTCTTTGTGCTATTCTCTGTTTCTTGTTCCCGGTAGCTTCTCCTTTGTTTTTCTCTTTGTTCCTGGGTGTTGCTGTTCGTGAGTCGGGTATGAAACATATCTATGATTTTGTGAGTGGTCCGTTGCTTTATGGTTCCACTTTTATGTTGGGCGTACTGCTCGGTGTACTTTGTGATGCACATCTGTTGCTCGATCCGAAGATCTTGAAACTACTAGTATTAGGTATTGTAGCATTATTACTTTCCGGTATCGGAGGAATAATCGGAGGATATATCATGTATATTATTAAACGGGGTAATTACAATCCGGTAATCGGCATTGCAGCTGTTAGCTGTGTACCCACTACCGCGAAGGTTGCACAAAAGATTGTAAGCAAAGATAATCCGGACTCATTTGTTCTGGGAGATGCTTTGGGAGCTAATATCTCGGGAGTAATTACTTCGGCTATTATTACTGGTATTTATATTACGATAATTCCATATTTATAAATAAAAGTATAACAGTTTCTTGAGATACTGTTGGTAATGATGTAAAAAAAGAAATGGTGAACAAAAGGCTTGAAGGCTGTATGTTCACCATTTCTGTCTTGTATTAGTACTATTATGAGACGATATCCCATCCCTTGCTGCCATATTTATCCATGTAAAGCGGCATCAATCGTTTCTTTTACTCTTCGTATGGAAGTTACGTTTCGTTCGTATTCGTTGATGTGTACCGTGCCTCCCATGGAGACGGCTTCATTTTTGAATATCATTTCGCTCTGAATACTTTCACGTGCCGAGAAATGAAACTCGTTGATTCCGGTTTCTGCGGCAATGCGTGCGATATTATTTTCATTTACTCCGCATCCGGCGAGTAATGTGATTCTTCCGGCAGCCTGTTTCTGTAACTCTTCTAAAAGGGGGATTCCCAGTTCAGCCGTAGATTGCTGGCCGGAAGTCAGAATACGGTTACATCCCAGTTTGATGATCTGTTCCAATGCTCTCTGCGGGTTACGGCATACATCAAATGCCCGGTGAAAAGTCACAGATAGCCCTTGAGCTGCTTCCATTAGTTTCTGCATTACTGGCAAGTCTACTTCACCTTCTGCTGTCAGACAACCGAATACCACTCCGTCTGCCCCTAATTTTCGCGCGATTTCAATATCTTTCAGCATTGTCCGGATTTCGATATCCGAATACAGAAAATCTCCTCCACGAGGCCGGATAATAACGTGTAGTCGGGTATGAGCCAGTACTTCCCTTGCGATGGCGATCTCACCATAGGAGGGCGTTGTTCCACCTTCCGGTATTCCGGCACACAGTTCCACACGGTCTGCTCCACCTTCCTGTGCGGCCAGGCAACTTTCCACTGAATTGGTACAAATCTCAAATTGATACTTTCCCATAGTCGTGATATTAAAAAAGGGCGAATTTCTTCACCCTTATATGAATCATCTTTTGAATCGTTACGTTATTTAGCGAAACTTACCGCACGTGTTTCACGGATAACGGTAATCTTCACTTGTCCCGGATAAGTCATTTCATCTTGGATCTTCTTGGCGATTTCACCTGACAGGCTTTCTGTCTGCTTGTCGTCAATCTTATCTGCACCAACGATAACGCGGAGTTCGCGTCCTGCCTGGATAGCATACGTCTTTGTTACACCCGGATAAGCCATTGCCAGCTGTTCGAGATCGTTCAGACGCTTGATATAAGCCTCTACGATTTCGCGGCGTGCGCCCGGACGTGCACCGGAGATGGCGTCACAAACCTGTACGATAGGAGCCAGGAGACTGGTCATTTCTGTTTCGTCATGGTGAGCACCGATAGCGTTGCAGATATCCGGTTTTTCTTTGTATTTCTCGGCAAGTTTCATACCCAGCAATGCGTGTGGCAATTCTGGCTCTTCATCAGGCACTTTACCAATATCATGCAGCAAACCTGCACGTTTTGCTTTCTTCGGGTTCAGTCCCAGTTCCGATGCCATCACAGCACAAAGGTTGGCTGTTTCGCGGGCATGCTGCAACAAGTTCTGACCGTATGAAGAACGATATTTCATCTTACCGATGATACGGATCAATTCAGGATGCAGACCGTGGATACCTAAGTCGATGGTAGTACGTTTACCGGTTTCGATAATTTCTTCTTCCACCTGTTTGCGTACTTTAGCTACCACTTCCTCGATACGGGCCGGATGGATACGTCCGTCAGTCACAAGCTGATGCAGGGCCAAACGGGCAATTTCACGGCGAACCGGGTCGAAGGCAGAAAGAACGATTGCTTCTGGAGTATCGTCTACAACGATTTCAACACCGGTAGCAGCTTCCAGAGCACGGATATTACGTCCTTCACGTCCGATAATACGTCCTTTGATTTCATCCGATTCGATATGGAATACTGTAACAGAGTTTTCAATGGCAGTTTCCGTAGCCACCCGTTGGATAGACTGGATAACGATACGTTTAGCTTCTTTGCTGGCAGTTAATTTAGCATCATCCATAATGTCGTTGATGAATGATTGTGCCTGCGTTTTAGCTTCTTCCTTCAGTGATTCTACCAGGCGTTCTTTGGCCTCTTCGGCAGACAATCCGGAGATTGCTTCCAGTTTATCGATTTCCTGCTGTTGCAGTTTATCGAGTTCTTCTTTTTTCTTATCAACAATGACAAGTTGCGCTTCCAGGTTCTCTTTTACCGCTTCGGCTTCCATCTTTTTACGTTGGATTTCTTCCTGACGCTGGCTAAGTACCATTTCACGTTGCTTCAACTTGTTTTCCGCTTGCTGAATCTTCTGATTCCGCAATGCTACCTCCTTTTCAAGATCCGCTTTCTTATTCAGGAATTTCTCCTTCACTTCCAGCAGCTTGTTTTTCTTAATTACTTCCGCTTCCGTCTCCGCTTCTTTCAGGACATTGTCGTATTTGGATTTCAGTACATACCGGAATAGTATATATGAAAGGACTCCTCCTACGATGAAGCAAGCAATTGCTGTTGCTATTATTGCTATCATTCTACAT
>OGFK01001620.1_pt1 | contig 13852 bp, 9 predicted proteins | sample 1570931 | NCBI WGS metagenome assembly OGFK01 (sample SAMEA2581935, study PRJEB24529) | metagenome | biome: Human gut stool | place: China | collected 2011
AACTACAAAGTGATTACCCAGAAAAAAATGGATACCTTCCAGCAGCAAAATTAGAGGAAGCAGGAGAACATTATTGTCAAAGATGTTTCAAAATTAAAAATTATGGGAAATATATGCCTGTAAGATTAACAAGAGATGATTATAGAAAAGTTGTTCAAGAGGAGATGCAAAATGCCCAAGTGGCAATAGCTGTTTTTGATATTATTGATTTTGAAGGATCTTTTGATGATGAGATACTAGATGTCTTAAGAGAGATGGATTCAATAGTAGTAATCAATAAGTTAGACCTTATTCCTGATGAGAAACACCCTTCTGAAGTTGCTAACTGGGTGAAGGTAAGACTTGCAGAAGAGGGAATAGCTCCTCTTGACATAGCTATTGTAAGTAGTAAAAATGGTTATGGTATAAATGGAATATTTAAAAAGATAAAACATTTTTATCCTGATGGTGTTGAAGCTCTTGTATTAGGAGTTACTAATGTTGGAAAATCAAGTATAGTAAATAGATTATTGGGATTAAAGAAAGTAACTGTTTCTAAGTATCCAGGAACTACTTTGAAAAGTGTAAGAAATCAGATACCACATACAAAGATTACATTGATAGATACTCCAGGACTTATTCCTGAAGGAAGAATTTCAGATTTAGTATGTGAGAGCTGTAATTTAAAAATGGTTCCAGCTAATGAGATTTCAAGAAAAACTTTTAAAATGTCTAAAGGAAGAGCTTTGATAATAGGAGAACTTCTTTGGTTTAAAGTTTTAAATGAGGAGGAAACAAATTACGATAAATTAAAAGAATTATTACAAAATGATAGAGGAGATCTACTATCTCCACCTTGTGAAAATTGTATTGATGAATATAGAAAGCTTGAAAAAGTAAAACATAGAGTTACGGTAAAAGCAGGAGAGGAACTTGTCTTCAAAGGATTGGGATGGATATCTGTAAAGAGAGGACCATTGGAAATAGAGATAACTGCTCCTAAAGAAGCTGGTATCGTTATAAGAGATGCTTTTATCAAGCCAAAGAGATAGTATGAAAATATTCAAATATGAGATAACAAGTGTATTTGTTACAAGTGTTTTTTCTGTAATAGGAGTACTATTTGTAATAATTTTAGGAAGTTATAATGTAAAGGATTTAACAGAAGCTAAAAAAGCTGAGAAAACCTTAGAAAACTTAAGAGAACTAAGAGTTGCTTTAGAAAAGTATTATCAAATAACTAAAAAATATCCAGATCTATCATTAGATGGAGCAAAGGATAACTTGAGGTTATTGGATTTTAAAAATAGTAAGGGAGAAGTAATCTCTTTTGCGGAAATTTATGGAAAGGAATCCTTGCCAAACACTTTAGCAGGAGACGGAGTAACAGAAACTAATGTGGTTTATGATATTTCAGATTTTTCTAAAGGGAGTAATACAGGGGGCTGGAACTATAATTTTTCTGGAAATACAGGAGAGATTCATCCTAACTTACCAGAAAATATCTATTCTCAAGGAATAGAGTGGAATAATTATTAAAAGTAAGAGAGGAAAAGAGAGTATGATGAAGTACGATATCATTTTTTTAGGTGGAGGACAAGCAGGGGTATTTGGAGCTTATGAGGCTATTGAGAAAAAGCCAGATCTAAAGATTCTAGTAATAGACAAAGGAAAGATGTTAAAACAAAGAGTTTGTCCTAAAGAGAAATTAGGAAAGTGTGTAAATTGCCCAACTTGTGCAATAATATATGGAGTGAGTGGAGCAGGAGCTTTTTCTGATTCTAAATTTAACATGGATTATAGAGTTGGTGGAGATGTTCATGTAGTCACTGGAAAAAAAGTGGTAAATGATACTATAAAAGATGTTGTAAATATCTATAGAAAATTTGGTTTTAATGAAGAACCAACAGGATTAAAATATAATTCAACTATGGAGAGAATAAAAAAGAGCTGTATTGAGAATGGAGTTCAATTAGTAGATACTCCAACAATGCACTTAGGAACAGATGGTTCAAGAAGATTATATGCACAATTGATTGATTCTCTTTTAGAGAAAGGTGTAGAATTTAAAACAGAAAGAGAGATAGAGAGCCTTATTGTAGAGAACAATTGTGTAAAAGGAGTAGTTGTTTTTCATAAAGGAGTAGAGGAGCAATATTTTTCTGATAATGTAGTAGCTGGAATGGGAAGAAGCGGAGCTAAAAAGATGATGGAGCTTTGCCAAAAACATGGAATAAAATATGAAAATGGAGCTATTGATATTGGAGTAAGAGCAGAAATTCCTGATATTATTATGAAAGAGATAAATGAGAATTTCTATGAAGCAAAGATGATCTATTACTCTAGAAACTATAGAGACAAGATGAGAACTTTCTGTAGTAATCCTAGTGGATTTATAGCAGCAGAAAAGTATGATGATTTTGTATTAGCTAATGGACATGCTTATAAAGATAAAAAATCAACTAATACAAACTTGGCTCTATTATGTACTAAAAAATTTACAGAGCCATTTAATCAACCATTTGAATATGCCACAGCTATAGCTAAGATGTCTTCAATGTTGACAGGAGGAAAACTATTAGTTCAATCTTATGCAGATCTAAAAGAGGGAAGAAGATCAACTGATGAGAGATTAGAAAGATTAAATATTGTTCCAACTACTGAGGATTATGTAGCTGGAGATATAGCACTTGCTTGTCCACAAAGATTATTAGATAATATCATGGAATTTATTGAAGTATTGGATAAAATAAGTCCAGGATTTGCTTCAGGAGACTTATTATTATATTTCCCTGAGATAAAATTCAGAAGTACAAGATTAAATATCAATGAACATATGGAAACTTCTATGAAAGGTCTTTATGCTGTAGGAGATAGTTCAGGTTATGGAAGTGGATTAAACATAGCTGCAGTTATGGGTATGCTTGCTGTAAGAGATATTATAAGTAAATAATTTTTGTTAAAATGGTGTTTTCTTCTTCATTTTTTGGAGAAAAAAGCACCATTTTTTAAGCTTTAAATTGAAAAAATAAATATTTTATGGTAAAATGGAATGAGAAGAGAATACTAGGAGGAAAGTAATGGGTTTTTTTAGCAAACTGTTCGGGAAAAAAAAGGAAGAGGAGAAAGATACTCTTAAGGTTGCTGAAGTCGAATTAAATGAGGTTTTAGAAAAACAAGAGGATGTTTCTGAAGAGATAGAAAAGGAAACAAAAACAGAAGAGATTTTAAAGGAAGAGCAAGGAAAAGTTGAAGAGGAAAAAACTGATGTAGAATCAGAATTAAAAACAGAAAACTTTGAAGAAAAAGAAGTAGAAAAGGAAAAGAAAGGTTTCTTTGCTTCATTAAAAGAAAAACTTTTTAAATCTAGAGAGGGACTTTTTGGTACATTAAAATCATTTATCTTGGGAAGAAATGTAATAGATGAAGAGATGTATGAAGAGTTAGAAGATATTTTAGTACAATCTGATATAGGAATGGATATGACTATAAAGATTGTAAATGCTCTTGAAAAAGAGGTAAAAAGAAGAGGTGTAAAAGATCCTCAAGAGGTATATCCAATTCTAAAAGAGGTTATGGAAGGATTTTTAATCAAAGAGAACAATGAAATTAATATAGAAGATGGGAAACTAAATGTTATATTAGTTGTAGGAGTAAATGGAGTAGGAAAAACTACAACAATAGGAAAGTTAGCATCTAAATATGTAAAATCAGGAAAAAAGGTTATATTAGGTGCTGGAGATACATTTAGAGCAGCAGCAATTGAACAACTAGAGGAATGGGCTAATAGAGCTGGAGCAGAGATAGTAAAAAGTACACAGGGAGCAGATCCAGGAGCAGTTGTTTTTGATACTTTAGTAGCAGCTCAATCAAGAGGAGCAGATATAGCTATAATAGATACTGCTGGAAGACTTCATAACAAAAATAATTTAATGAAAGAGTTAGAGAAGATCCATAATATAATTAAGAAAAAATTAGGAGAACAAAAATACGAATCTATTTTAGTTATAGATGGAACTACTGGTCAAAATGCTCTTAATCAAGCTAAAGTTTTTAATGAAGTTACTGAGTTAACAGGATTTATAATAACTAAATTAGATGGAACCGCTAAAGGTGGAATAGTGTTTAGTATATCTGAAGAGATAAAAAAACCTATTAAATTTATAGGGGTAGGAGAAAAAATAGAAGACTTAAGAGAGTTTAATGCAAATGAATATATACAAGCTATATTCGATTAAAGAATTACTTTTATTTTATATATGATTAAAAAAAATAATTGTAATTACAATTAAAATTTGTTAGTATATACTTAACGACTGTAAAGTTGTTGTTAAATTAGTATATAAAAAATTAAGATAAAATATAATTATTAAGGAAGTGAGTGTTTTGAGTTTTTTAGTAAAAATTAGAGAAAAGGCAAGAGAAGTACAAAAATCTGTTGTATTACCAGAAGGAACAGATGAAAGAGTAATTACAGCTGCAGCTAAAATAGTTGAGTTAGGAGTTGCAAGACCAATTGTTTTAGGACACAGAGAAGACATGGAAAGAATAGCTAATGACTTAGGAATTAGCTTAAGAGGAGTAGAAGTTATAGAAGCTAAAAATCCTCCAAAACTAGAAACTTATGCAGCAAAATTAGCAGAGTTAAGAGCTAAAAAAGGAATGACAATAGAGCAAGCTAGAGAAATTTTATTAAATGACCCTAACTTCTATGGTGCAATGATGGTTAAGATGAAAGATGCAGATGCAATGGTATCTGGTTCTGATTCTCCAACAGCTGATGTATTAAGAGCAGGATTACAAATAATAGGAACTAGACCAGGAATAAAAACTGTATCATCAGTATTTGTAATGGAATTAACAGAAAGACAAGATACTTATGGAGATGTATTATTATTTGGAGACTGTTCAGTAATTCCTGTACCTACAGCAGAACAATTAGCTGATATAGCTGAAGCTTCAGTAGTAACTGCTCACAATGTAGTTGGAATGGAAGGTAAAGTAGCGTTAATGACTTTCTCTACAAAAGGTTCAGCACATCACCCAGATATCGATGTAGTAATTGAAGCTGGAAAAATATTAGAAGAAAGAAATGTAAAATTCCACTATACAGCAGAAGTTCAAGCAGACGCTGCTATAGTTAAGTCAGTAGCTATGAAAAAATGTCCAGAGTCTAAAGTTGCAGGAAATGCTAATATTTTAATATTCCCTAACTTAGCAGCTGGAAATATTGGATATAAATTAGTACAAAGATTAGCAGGAGCTAATGCATATGGTCCATTAATTCAAGGTTTAGCAGCTCCTATTAATGACTTATCAAGAGGATGTTCAGTGGATGACATTGTAAACCTAGTAGCAATAACAGCAGTTCAAGCAGCAGAATAATAAAAAATTTATTTTAAGGAGATAATAATGAAAGTTTTAGTAATTAACTGTGGAAGTTCATCATTAAAATATCAATTAATGAATCCAGAAACAAGAGAAGTTTTTGCAAAAGGACTTTGTGAAAGAATAGGAATAGATGGTTCTAGAATGGAATATGAAGTACCAGCTAAAGATTACGAAGTAAAAATAGAAAAACCAATGCCTACTCATAAAGAGGCTTTAGAGTTAGTTATAAATGCGATAACTGATAAAGAGCATGGAGTAATAGCTTCAGTAGATGAAGTAGAAGCTATAGGACATAGAATGGTTCATGGAGGAGAAACTTTTGCTAGTTCAGTATTATTAACTGAAGAAGCAATGGCTGCTGTAGAGGCTAATAATGAATTAGCACCTTTACACAATCCAGCTAACTTAATGGGAGTTAGAACTTGTATGGCATTAATGCCAGGAAAGCCTAATGTAGGAGTATTTGATACTGCTTTCCATCAAACTATGCCTGCAAAAGCATTTATGTATGCATTACCATATGAGGATTATAGTGAATTAAAAGTTAGAAAATATGGATTCCACGGAACATCTCACTTATATGTTTCAGAAACTATGAGAGAAATTATGGGAAATCCTGAGCACTCAAAAATTATTGTATGTCATTTAGGAAATGGAGCTTCTGTATCAGCAGTATTAGATGGAAAATCAATAGATACTTCAATGGGATTAACTCCATTACAAGGATTAATGATGGGAACTAGATGTGGAGATATTGATCCAGCAGCTGTTTTATTTATCAAAAATAAAAGAGGATTATCTGATAAAGAAATGGATAATAGATTAAATAAACAATCTGGAATTCTTGGAATTTTCGGAAAATCTTCTGACTGTAGAGATATGGAAAATGGAGTAGCTGAAGGAGATGAAAGAGCTAAGTTAGCAGAAGAAATGTTTATCTACAGAATAAAATCTTATGTAGGGGCTTATGCAGCAGCTATGGGTGGAGTAGACGCTATCTGTTTTGCTGGAGGAATCGGAGAAAATGCAGCAGGAATTAGAGCAGGTGTAATCGAAGGATTAGAGTTCTTAGGGGCTAAATTAGACAAAGCTGTAAATTCAGTAAGACAAAAAGGAAATGTAAAATTATCTACTGAAGATTCTAAAGTATTAATTTATAAAATCCCTACAAATGAAGAGTTAGTAATCGCAAGAGATACTTATAGAATAGTTACAGGAAAATAAATTCAAAAATTTAAAAAAAATATTAAATAATTATTGACAAATTTTAAATATCAATTAAAATAATATAGTAGAAGTAAATTTAAAAAATACTTTCATAAAAGATTTATAGGAGGAATTGTAATGGTTAAAAAAATGCAGACAATGGATGGAAACCAAGCTGCAGCATACGCTTCATATGCGTTTACTGAAGTAGCTGGAATTTATCCTATCACTCCATCATCACCAATGGCTGAGTATACTGATGAATGGGCTTCAAAAGGAATGAAAAACATATTTGGAGTACCAGTTAAAGTTGTAGAAATGCAATCAGAGGCTGGAGCAGCAGGAACTGTACACGGTTCTTTACAAGCTGGAGCATTAACAACAACTTATACAGCATCACAAGGGTTATTATTAAAAATACCTAACATGTACAAAATAGCTGGAGAGTTATTACCAGGAGTAATACACGTATCAGCAAGAGCACTATCTGCTCAAGCTCTATCTATCTTCGGAGACCACCAAGATATTTATGCAGCTAGACAAACTGGATTTGCTATGTTAGCAACTAACTCAGTTCAAGAAGTTATGGACCTTGCAGGAGTAGCTCACTTAGCAGCTATCAAAACAAGAGTACCTTTCTTACACTTCTTTGATGGATTCAGAACTTCTCATGAAATTCAAAAAGTAGAAGTAATGGATTATGAAGTATTCAAAAACTTAATTGATATGGACGCTGTACAAGCTTTCAGAGAAAGAGCTCTTAACCCAGAGCACCCAGTAACAAGAGGAACTGCAGAAAACGATGACGTTTATTTCCAAACAAGAGAAGCTCAAAACAAATTCTATGATGTAGTACCAGATGTAGTAGCTCACTACATGGCAGAAATCTCTAAAGTAACTGGAAGAGATTACAAACCTTTCAACTACTATGGAGCACCAGATGCTGATAGAATAATCGTAGCTATGGGATCAATTTGTCCTATATCAGAAGAAACAATAGATTACTTAAATGCTAAAGGGGAAAAAGTAGGAATCTTATCTGTACACTTATACAGACCATTCTCTGCTAAATACTTCTTTGATGTATTCCCATCAACAGTTAAGAAAATCGCAGTTCTTGATAGAACAAAAGAGCCTGGATCACAAGGAGAGCCATTATTACTTGATATTCAATCTCTATTCTATGGAAGAGAAAATGCTCCAGTAATAGTTGGAGGAAGATATGGACTATCTTCAAAAGATACAACTCCAGCTCATGTAATAGCTGTATTTGATAACTTAAAATTAGACCAACCAAAAGATAGATTCACAGTAGGAATAGTAGATGACGTTACATTTACTTCACTAGAAGTAGGAGCACCTGTAACTGTAACTGGTGACGATGTAAAAGAATGTCTATTCTTCGGATTAGGAGCTGACGGAACAGTTGGAGCTAATAAAAACTCAATAAAAATCATCGGAGATAAAACAGATTTATATGCACAAGGATATTTCGCATATGACTCTAAAAAATCAGGAGGAGTTACTAGATCTCATTTAAGATTTGGAAAATCTCCTATTAAAGCAAGCTACTTAATTTCTAACCCACATTTCGTAGCATGTTCAGTACCAGCTTACTTACACCAATATGATATGACTTCAGGAATCAGAAAAGGTGGTTCTTTACTAGTTAACTGTATTTGGGATGCTGAAGAAGCTGTAAAACAAATACCTAACAAAGTTAAGAGAGACTTAGCTAAAAACGGAGCTAGATTATTCATAATCAACGCTACTAAATTAGCTGAAGAAATTGGATTAGGACAAAGAACAAATACAATAATGCAAGCTGCTTTCTTTAAACTAGCTGACATTATTCCATTTGAAGAAGCTCAACAATACATGAAAGACTATGCTAAAAAGTCTTATGCTAAAAAAGGTGACGATATAGTTCAAATGAACTACAACGCTATTGATAAAGGAGCAGAAGGATTAATCGAAGTACCAGTAGATCCAGCTTGGGCTGACTTACCAGTTGAAGAATTAAAACCAGCTGAAGAGTGTTGTTCATGTGGATGTGGACACGAAAAATCAAAAACTGAGTTATTCGTAGAAAGAATTGCTAAACCTATCAACGCAATTAAAGGATACGATTTACCAGTTTCTGCTTTCAACGGATATGAAGATGGAACTTTCGAAAACGGAACTTCTGCTTTCGAAAAGAGAGGAATTGCAGTTCACGTTCCTGAGTGGAAAGCTGAAAACTGTATCCAATGTAACCAATGTTCATATGTATGTCCACATGCAGTAATCAGACCATTCTTAATGACTGAAGAAGAAAAAGCTGCATCTCCAGTTGAGTTAACAACTATTAAACCAGTTGGAAAAGGATTAGAAGGATTACAATATAGAATGCAAGTTTCTACTTTAGACTGTACAGGATGTGGATCTTGTGCTAACGTATGTCCAGCTAAAGAGAAAGCATTAGTAATGGTAACAATCGGAGAATCATTAGAGAAACAAGAAGACAAGAAAGCTGATTACTTATTCAACCATGTTGAGTATAGAAGCGACTTAATGTCTAAAGATACTGTAAAAGGATCTCAATTCTCTCAACCATTATTCGAGTTCCACGGAGCATGTCCAGGATGTGGAGAAACTCCATACTTAAAAACTATAACTCAATTATTTGGAGAAAGAATGATGATAGCTAACGCTACTGGATGTTCTTCAATATACAGTGGATCTGCACCAGCTACTCCATATACAACTAATAAAGATGGACATGGACCATCATGGGGATCATCTCTATTCGAAGACAACGCTGAGTACGGAATGGGAATGCACGTTGCTGTAGAAACTATGAGAGATAGACTTCAAAATATAATGGAAGAAAATATGGATAAAGTTCCAGCAGAAGTTGCTGAGTTATTCAAAGAATGGATTGAAAACAGATCATTTGCTGCTAAATCAAGAGAAGTATCTGATAAGATAGTTGCTGCTTTAGAAGGAAAAGACTGTGCAGTATGTAAAGAAATCTTAAGCTTAAAACAATACTTAGCTAAGAAATCTCAATGGATATTCGGAGGAGACGGATGGGCTTACGACATCGGTTATGGTGGAGTTGACCACGTTCTAGCTTCTAAAGAGGATATCAACGTTGTAGTTCTAGATACAGAGGTTTACTCAAATACTGGAGGACAAGCTTCTAAATCAACTCCTACAGGAGCAATTGCAAAATTCGCAGCTGCAGGAAAATCAGTTAAGAAGAAAGACCTTGCTGCAATAGCTATGTCTTATGGACATATCTATGTAGCTCAAGTATGTATGGGTGCAAACCAACAACAATACTTAAAAGCATTAAAAGAAGCTGAAGCTTATAATGGACCATCTTTAATCATCGCATACGCTCCATGTATCAACCACGGATTAAAGAAAGGAATGGCTAAAGTTCAAAACGAAATGAAGATGGCTACTGAGTGTGGATACTGGCCAATATTCAGATATAACCCTGCATTAGAAGCAGAAGGTAAAAACCCACTTCAAATCGATTGTAAAGAGCCTAACTGGGATAAATATGAAGAGTACTTATTAGGAGAAGTAAGATATGCTACTCTTTCTAAAGCTAACCCAGCTGAAGCTAAAGATCTTTATGAGAGAAATAAAGCAGAAGCTCAAAGAAGATGGAGACAATACAACAGACTTGCTGCTATGGACTTCTCTGCTGAGAAAAAATAATAGTAAACTGTTATACTGTTAAAAAATAAAATCATTACATAGAAGACCGACACTAAGTGTCGGTCTTTTTTCTTTTTTATTTTCTATGCTAGTAATTTAAATTAATTATAGAGTTTTTTAAAATAAAAATACATCTTTTATCTTAATATTTAAGGTGAAAGATGTATGTAGATATGTAGAGAAGTATAAAAATTAAATTTATAGTGAATTACGTTGAACTCTCTCTATCACATTATTATTTTTTAAAACATAATTAATATTAGATAAAATTTTTTCTTTATCTTCAGGAAGTGTACCTTGAAGGTTTAAATAATTTGATATATGGTTAGCTCTTAATACAAGAGGAGAATTTTTAGAAATGTTTAAATTTTCAATCATTATTTTTATTTCATTAATTATTTCATAACTAGAAGCTTCTATAAATTTTCCTTTTTCAGCTTGTTTAGCCAATGTAGTATTTGGAAGAATATTTAAACAAAGTATTCCCAAATATGTTGGAGAAACCTCTTGAATAGCATAAGCTGTTTTAAGAGCGTGTTTTTTACTAGCATCTTTGTTTTTTCCAGCTAAGCCAGCTATAACTGTTATTGAAGTTTGAAATCCAACTTCTTTAGCTTTTTTAACTCCAACTATAAAATTTTCAACTGTACTTCCTTTATTTACATTAGTAAGAACCTCATTATCACCACTTTCAAGACCAATATATACTAATTCTATTCCAGCTTCTTTAAGTGTCCTTAACTCTTCAGGTGTTTTTAGCATAAGAGATTTGGGGCTAGCATATATAGAAACTCTTTCTTTTTCTGGAAATTTTTCATTTAAATAATTTAAAATTTCTAAAAGAGTAGAGGTTTTGATTATAAGAGCATCCCCATCAGCAAGGAAAATTCTACGGGCATACTTTATTTGAGCTCTAAAAAAATCTATTTCTTCTTTTATCTCATCAAGAGTTTTAATTCTAAATTTTTTATCTTTATACATATTACAAAATGTACATTTATTATGAGAACAACCTAAAGTGATTTGCAAAATAAGACTATGAGCTTCACTGGGTGGTCTATGTAGTGGATAGTCGTAGATATCATACATTGTTTTACCTCCAAATATATTTATTATATATGATACCAGAAAAATATATAGAAAACAACCATAAATAGAGATTATGATAAATAAGTTGCTTAAAGTACAGAAATATGGTAAAGTATGATTAAATAGAAAGAGTTTTTGGAGGAAAAATGGAAAGTTTAGTAAAAAAAGTTGCAGCAATACATGATTTATCAGGATATGGAAGAGCATCATTAACGACAATTATACCAATTTTATCAAATATGAAAGTACAGGTTTGTCCAGTGCCTACTGCTATTTTATCTACACATACTGGAGGATTTGAGGGATATAGTTTTATAGATTTAACTGATTATATGCAAGAACATATTGCCCATTGGAAGAGATTAGATTTAGAGTTTGATTGTATTTACTCTGGATTTTTAGGATCTCCTAAACAAATAGAAATAGTAGCAGATTTTATAGATTATTTTGGGAAAAAGTCTAAGTTTATAGTTGTTGATCCAGTAATGGGAGATAATGGGAAATTATATAGTACTATGGATAATGAAATGGTAGTAGGAATGAGAAATCTTATAAAAAAAGCTGATATAATAACACCTAATTTTACTGAAGTAATGTATTTATTAGGAAAAGAGTATGATAAAAATATAGATATAGAAAAAGTAAAAGAGTATTTAAAAGATTTATCAAATATGGGACCTAAGATTGTAATAGCAACAAGTGTTCCAGAAATTGAAGAAAATAAGATGGATAAAAAAACAAGTGTGGTAGCATATGATAGAGAGAATGATGTTTTTTGGAGAGTAAGTTGTAGATATATCCCAGCTTCATATCCTGGAACTGGAGATGCATATACAAGTGTAGTAATAGGAAGTTTACTTCAAGGTGATAGTTTACCAATGGCAATAGAGAGAGGAGTTCAATTTATAACACAATGTATAATGGCTAGTTATGGATTCAAATATCCTAAAAAAGAAGGGGTACTTTTGGAAAAAATGTTAGATGTTTTAAAAATGCCGATGATAGCCACAAATTATGAGATGTTAGAATAGGAGGAAATCTATGTTTGATGATAATAGTGTAAGGGCTTTGATTCTATCTTTTATAGCAGGAATGTCAACTTTAATAGGAACATTAGTTGTTTTTATTGTGAAACAGAGAAGTGAAAAATTAGTTAGTGCATCATTAGGGTTTGCTGGTGGAGTGATGATAAGTGTATCTTTTACTGATTTATTGCCCAACGCTAATGAGCTTTTGCAAAGTTATTCTGGAGAAAAAATAGGGATAATTTTAAGTACAATATTTTTGTTACTTGGAGTAGTTATAGCTGGTGGTCTTGATAGATTTGTACCTCATATTGAAGAGCAGCAAGGGGAAGATTATAAGCATCAAAATCTATTTAGAGTAGGATTTGTGTCAACTTTAGCTATAGGGTTACATAATTTTCCAGAAGGGATAGCTACATTTATGGCTGGTTATGATAACTTAGCATTGGGACTATCTATTACTTTAGCTATAGCTATGCACAATATACCTGAAGGAATTTCTGTGGCTATGCCAATCTATTTTTCTACTGGAAGTATAGGAAAAGCTTTTAAATATACTTTTTTATCTGGAATAGCTGAACCTATAGGAGCTCTTTTAGCTTTTTTAATTTTAAAACCTTATATAAATGATTTTTCGCTTGGGGCAATTTTTTCAGTTATTTCAGGAATAATGTTATATATTGCAATAGAAGAGCTTATTCCAAGTTCAAGACAGTATGGATATATTAGGACAGCTCTTATTTCTACTTTTATTGGAATAATTTTAATGCCACTTACTCATATATTATAAAATGATTAAAGGAGAAAGTTATCTTAATTAAAGTATAATTTCTCCTTTATTTTTTAAGGTTTCGGAGCTTATAAAATAAAGAAATCATGATTGTCAGTTATTTCTTGCTCTTTTTCTCTTCTTGCCGTCTCTTGTATTCAGGACTCTCTACCCATGCCTCCCAGACATAATGATAAGGAGAGTCTTCTGCTCCTGATTTGTTAATCAGGAAAGGAATAAGACCCTGATTTTCGTCTACTATAAATTCCTTAATAGCTTTAACCAAAATAGGGTTAAAGTCTTTTTTACTTGCTAGAAAATCAATGTAATCAGACAATGCCTCTGATTGATTGAGTTCTGCAAGTATAATGGCAAGATCATCACCAAAAGGCGTCCATTTAGTGATTTTATTTTCAATCGTACTTTTTCCCTGAAGCACTTTTGCGAAGCCTTTAAAAATTTCTTTGGCTGATCCTGGATTGACTAATACAGGGTTATCATCAAGCCCCAGTAAGTAAGGGATAGACACACCAAAATATTCTGCTAGAATTTGCGCATTTTTCTTTTTAGGATTTGAATAGCCATTTTCGTAATTGGAAATAGTTGATAAACCTATACCAGTCTCCTTTGATAATTCCTTCATCGTTTTTTTTGTTTGTATTCTCAATTCTCTAACTTT
>OGFK01001642.1_pt1 | contig 13632 bp, 5 predicted proteins | sample 1570931 | NCBI WGS metagenome assembly OGFK01 (sample SAMEA2581935, study PRJEB24529) | metagenome | biome: Human gut stool | place: China | collected 2011
TTTAAAAAAGCATTCAAAAACTGCCCTTTGTCTCTATCAATTATATATTTCCTTGGCAAACGATATGTATTTGTTTTAATTTTATAGGATTTTAATCCTAATTTTTTAGGTGATATATAATCAGCCATAAAATTATTTCCTACATGGCACATATTTTTACATCCATATTTTGATAATACATATTTGAACAATTCTCCATCAGCTTTGCTTTTACCAATCTCATTAGATATTATAAGTTCTTCATATCCTATAATATTGTTTTTCTCAAGAATTGATTCAATAACTTCTTTGCAAAGATACATATCTGATATTAAGAACACGCGTTTATTTTTCACAATCTTATTATATATATCAATCATATCTTTGTTGGCAATACACAAATTTCTTTCATATTCAATTTCAGCCTTCATAAGGATATGCTTAGTATTATCATCGTAAGATTTCATCACTGTATATATATCTTTAAGAGTCACCTCAGCCGATACTCTTCTAGCTTCGATTTCTGCTCTGATTCTATTCTTACAAAAGTCATTATATCCAAGACATTTCTCCATAAGCTCAAAAACATCTATTGGCTTAGGAACATTTCTCTTGATAAGTGTATCAAAAATATCAAATGCTACTTCGTCATATCTTTCAAGTCTATTTTCTAATTTTTTATAAGAAATTGTCTGAACATCATCTAATATGTCTTTTACTAAAGATTTTATCATTATTGTCGCTCCATATTATTATTGTATTAATTAATAACCTTTGCTTTATTCACTGATTTTGATTTTATTTTATAAAACAGGGATGTCATATTTACCTTGGCAAAACCAATAATCTTACCCATACATATACACAAAGTAACATTCTTAATTTTCATAGGAATCACAGCAATTGATAAAATTTTAGATTTTATCTTTCCTACTCTAATAGCTTTATAGCTAAGCTTATCATTTAATATATTTGAAATCATTTTCTTTTTATCTTCTTTGCTATTATTGCTTATCGCAATTTCTTGCACACACTGAACTAATCGAGAAGCATAATATCCATATATTATTTTTAGAATATCACTATTATTAACTTTCCAATGATGATAAACCTTCAAAACATGTTCAAATTGTTCTTTTCTCTTTTGATATAACATGTTATCAAAAACAGTCGTTGTTTCTGACCCCATTCTTGATCTAAAGAAATGATATCCCGAACTGCTACATATAGCCACTTTTTCAATATCCATAATTACTTCCATATTAAAATGCAAATCATCCCACTTTAGTTCTGGAAAACGAATATTATTTTTCATTATATAATCCGCTTTATATAACTTGTTCCATGGCACAGCAATCATCATATTATCAAAATAATTATGTAAATTATTTCTAACCATATTCTGTGTTTTGTAATCAAATTCAGGTGTTGAAACACTGTAACTATTACTTGTTCCATTCTCAAAATACTCCATTGTATACCCGGATATTACCATTTGAGCATCTGTTTTGACTGCAACGTTATACAGTTTCTCCAAATAATCTGATTCTAACCAGTCATCCGAATCAGGAAAATAAAACCATTCACCTGTAGCTATTTCTATTCCTTTATTTCTAGCGCTTGGTGCCCCACCATTTTCCTTATGTATAACTTTTACCCTTGAATCTTTACTTAAATATCCATCTGCTATTTTACCACACGAATCAGGAGATCCATCATCGACAATAATCAGTTCAAAATCTTCAAATGTTTGTTCAAGTATGCTATCGATACATTTGCCTAAATATTCTTCAACTTTATAGACAGGCGTAATAACACTTATCTTTGGCATAATAATTCCCCTCTCATTTTTTATTAATCTAAAAGTATATTATATACACAATTCTAATTATTATCAACAATTATATCGCTAATATAATCGAAAAAGCACACAGGTTTAACCCTGTGTGCTCCATATAACAGTTAATTACTTTGTTGTTTTAACATTCATCATTGCACTTCTTGTTACATTTCCAGCGGCATCCTTTACGTCTATATAAAACTCTCTGTCTCCTTCTGTTCCTGCTGTCCATGTTATTGTATTGTTGCTATTAAAGTTCTGTACAAGTCCCCATATCTTTGTTGTTCTATTATATACAACCATCTTATATGTGTAACCTGACTCTCCTCCAATTCCTTCTGCTGTAAATGTTACCTTATCTCCAACCTTTGTTGTGTTAGCACTTACTGTTGTCTTTATTGTAAGCTTATCTGCACTTCCTGTTCCTATCTTAACATTAAGTGCCTTACTTCTTGTTACATTTCCTGCTGCATCTTTTACATCTACATAGAATATTCTTGTTCCATCATTTCCTGCTGTCCATGTTATTGTATCATTTGAGCTGAAATCCTGTAACTTAAACCACTGATTTGTTGCTGGATTAAAGATTATAAATTTATATGTGCATCCTGCTCCAACATTTGACTGGGCTTTAAGTGTAAGCTTTCCTCCAGCTTCTACTGATGTCTCTCCTGTAAGTGTAGCTATTGCTTTCATCTTAACATTGAGCATCTCACTTCTTACTATATTTCCTTCTGCATCTTTTACATCTACATAAAACTCTCTGTCTCCAGCGCTTCCCTTTGTCCATGTACATGTATTATCACTACTGAAATTCTGTATAAGTCCCCATGTCTTTGTTGTTCTGTTATACACGATAAACTTATATGTATATTCTTCTTTTCCACCTGTAGCTTCAGCTGTAAATGTTATATCGTTATCTGTTTCTGCCATTGTAACACTTATTGCTAATGGCTCTTCTTCTGTTCCTGTTGCTGGAATCTCTGTTACATCTGTCTTTGCATCACATACTGTACAATGATGACTCTTGCTTCCTGGTGTTGTATCTGTTGGAGCTACATCAATTGTCCACTCTGTGCTGAACTTATGTCCAGTTGCTGGGATTGCTTCTGTGTATGTCTTCTTGTCACATGTTCCTGTTGTAGATGTACATGTATATGTAAGCACTCCTGCCTCTGTACATGTTGCTTCCTTTGTTACTTTTGATACATAGTTATGTGTATGTGTCTCTTCTGTTGTTCCATCTGGTGTATATACCATATAGAAGAGATTCATTGTATCTCCCTTTGTTATCTCTACACTTCCAGCGTTAACATCTACTGATACAATACCATTTGAATCAGATGCATACTTTGTACCATTTACCTTTATAGACTTACTTGCTTCTGCAAATACAAGTGTAAGTTTACCCTTTGCTGTAGCAGTAAACTTAATATTTGTTGCTGATTCTATCTTGAGACACTGTGTAAGTGTAAGTCCATTATATGTTACTGTGCCCTTATTAGTTGCAAGATTACCTGTTATTGCATAGAAATTACTTGTCTTTCCATCTGCTGTGAAGTTCTGTACATAGCTTCCCTCTGATGGGGCTGGTACATCTGGTGTATCTGTTGAACCCTTCTTAGGAATAACTTCTGTCTGCTTATCTCCACATACTGAACATGTACGGCTCTTAAGGCCTGTCTCTGTCTCTGTTGCTTCCTTTTCAATTACCCACTCACCATATGTATGTGTATGTGATTCACCTGATGTGCTTCCACCACCTACAGATACAAGAGATGTCTTGTAGTTGTTAAGTGCTGTCTTTAATGCTGTGTTAAGTGAATAGCTTGCATCGTCAACACTGTTATCAAATGTCCACTTGAAGTCTCCTCCAGCAAGACGTCCTGCTTCAGATGTTACAATTGATGGAACATCTGCAGGATTATCAATTGCTGATTCCTTAACACCTAAATCAACCTTTGTATCGAAATTAGAATATGTCTTTCCACCCTGTTTTGCTGAATATGTAGAAGGAACTGTTTCACTTCTTGATGTTGCAAGGTATGCATCGAAATCAGTTGCACTTGCACTTGTTGTGCCAGCATCTGAATTAGCATATATAACAGACTTCTGACCTTCCATATTGTTATTGTATGCCTTGATGACACCACCATTCTCTCCTGAGAATATTCCGCCTGCAAGAACATCGCTGCCCTGCATTGAGCTAAGCATTGGATATGGACAATTTCTAAAGTAGTTAGCTTCTACAAACGCCTCACTGTCCTTAGCTGCGCCAACACCATATTTGGCATTACCATCATAGTAATTGTTATATACATGAACTGACATTGTTCTGATACGAGGATGTCTTGAATCAGAATGATCAAACCAGTTATGGTGATATGTAATCCAGTTCTCACCTGATTCTGACTTCATACCACAAAGTGACATCTTTCCTGAATCCCAGAAATGATTGTAAGATACTGTTACATACTGAGAATTATCCTTTAAGTCCATAGAGCCATCGCCCTTAGCCTGGTCACCATCTGAACCAGCATTACCGTAGTACACATCGTTGTTATGTACCCATACACCAACTGACTGCTTAAGAGATATACCATCTCCATCGCCTCCGCCGCCCCAGTTCATAAGGCCAAGATTTCTTACTTCTATGCCTGTTGACTGGAATACAGCCACACCTGCTTCATATAAAGTAGCATCATCACCAATACCCTCAAATGTTACGTTAGATGCGCCCTTAACACCAATTGCATATGCTGATGATACATCTTTGCAGGCAAGTCCGCTTAATGTAACCTGTCCGATAATACGGATAGCAACCGGCTGGCAGTTATTCTTACTCTTAATTGCCTGTGTGATTGCTGCCACACCTGTATATTCTGTATTTCCAATAGTTAACTTAACTGTATTCTTATTAGCTTCTGTAACATAAAGCACTGATGCATCAGACTTTAATGTTCCATCGTTGTTATATGCACCAACACCATTCTTTACCGGTGAATTACTTGAAAATGTGAATCCGCTTCTGTCATGTGCTTTTACAGTAAGCTTATCTGAAACGATAGCAGCTGCTGTATTCTCCTTGCCATTGTTCAGCGGAACAATCTTCATAACATAATCGCCTGCTTTTAATCCTACAGCATCCGCTCTCATGTAAGACGGATACTTTCTGATAAGCTCATCATCCAACTGGACATAAGCTGAATCTGAGGCACTTGCAGACTTAACATATACATTGTAACCTGTAGCTCCTGTTACAGGTGTCCACTTAACATATGCTGTCTCAAGCCAGCCTGATGCTTCTGTTATTGCGCCAGAAGCTGCATGTACTGGGTTCATGTCAAATGCTATAACTGACACTGCCACCATTACACATGCAAGTAATGCACTCATAAATTTTTTTACTTGCTTTTTCATTTTTCCTCTCCTTTTCCTATATACACATTTTTGTGCAGATTTGATATGTTTTATTCACAAATCAAATTCATATTAACATTATTGCACAATGTTTTCAACCACATTTTACATATTAAAGAATAATTTTGTCATTTTAACACACTATTTCTTTTTCTAATGCAAATGAATATATAATTTTTTCTTTTACATTTTTTCCGGTAAGCTGTGCCAGCGCTTTTGCATAGTAATCAAGCTGGATTGCGTATCTTTTAACAAGCTCTTTTTCACCCGCTTTGCCCTTCATAACCCTGTCGGTCTTATAATCAACAATCACAAGTTCTCCGTCCTCTTCAAAATACAAGTCAATTATACCCTGTATAAGCTGTCCTTCGTACTCAAATACAAAAGGCTGTTCCCTTCTGACACTGCCACAGTTCACCGCATTTGCAACTCTCCTGCCTGTATCTGATTGTACAAATGTATATATATCCCACGGATTGACACTTTTCACCTGCAATTCATTCATCTTGCAGGTTTCTAACATCCTCTCAATATCGGCTTTAACTCCTTCGAGGTTCACGCTCACTGAATAATCAAGACATTCCATAACCCTGTGATATGCGCTGCCTCGTTCATTAGCTGCAAGCTTTACTTCTTTGCCGCTTATAAATTTAGGAATTATTGAATTTGACAGTTCAACCATTGCTTCACTGTCTGTCTGCTCATCGTCTGCTTCCTTTTTAAGTGCTGCCTTCACAGATTCATCCATGTAAGCATTTTCCTCTGAATCATCATCCGCCTGCATAGCCTTAAGCTGCGAAACCGTCAGCTTCATCCTGCCGGCTGCGTTATCAGCAGGAACATATTCCGGAAGCTCATCTAATATAGGATAAGACACAGCTTCCTTAATTTCATCAGCCAGTTCCCCGATTCCAACAACATTCGCTACACCAGCCAGCTCTCCGGATTCATCCGCATCAGCCAAGGAATCCTCTCCGGCATCAACCATCACTTTAAAGCTGCCTTTCAATTTATCTGAATCCATAAGGCACACCGGCATTATCATATCAAGATAGTTCTTTATATTCTCACTGTCTGCGAAAGACATCATTCCATCTGCTTCAAGCTGTTTTGCACTTTCCCTGTATTTATCAAGGACTTTGTCTGCGTCTTTTACAACTCCGGTAATTATCAGCTTTTCTCTTGCTCTTGTCATTGCAACATAGAGAAGTCTCTCTTCTTCTGATATCGACTCCCTTACAATTCTTCTTGCCATGGCACCTTTTATTATGGTAGGTGTCTTCGTTCTTCTTTCAAGGTCAACATAATCAACTGCAATTCCTAAATTCTGGTCTACAAGCACCGGCGCTGTTGCATCCATAAAGTTAATGCTCTTATGCGCTCCAGCAAGTATTACAATCGGAAATTCCAGACCTTTGCTCTTATGAATACTCATAATTCTTACAAGATTCTCATTGTCAAGGCTGGCAGCCCCCTCCGCAAAATCTTCGTCAAACTTCTTAAGTCTTTCAATATATCTTAAGAAATTAAACAGACCTGAATAACTTGACTTTCCATATCCCGCTGCTCTTTCCAGCAGGACATTTAAGTTAGCCTGTCTCTGCGCTCCGGCAGGCATTGTTCCAACATAATCGTAGTAGCCTGAATCATATATCATCTCCCAACACAGATCATATAGTGACTCAACACTGCTCTTGTCTCGGTATTCTGTGAGCTTTGCAAGAAATAATGCACATTTGCCGGACAGCTGCTTAACATCCGTCTCCTGTATCTTATCTGCTCCGCCAAGCGCTGCAACTGCTTTCAAATGTTCATACAGATTATTATGCACATTCTTATCCACATACTCTCTGCCAAGCTTTCTCACCATTCCAAGCTCCGCTGCCGTAAATCCTCCAAAATAAGACATCATTGCCGCCGCAAGGCTTATCTCCTGAACCGGATTATCTACTATTGTAAGCATGCTTAAGATTACCTGTATCTCACGCACGCTGAAATATCCTGTTGACGAATCTGTATACGCCGGTATCCCCCTGTCCATTAGGGCATCTGCAAATGTATCTGCCCAACCTGTAACTGACCTTGTAAGAATTACAATATCCCTGTATTCTGCCGGTCTGTATATATTCTCATCTGCATCATACACATTTACACCAGAAGCAACTATTCCCTCAATCAGTTTTGCAAGCCTGTCTGCCTCAAGCTCTCTTGTCGTAGCTTCTTCTTCATTCTCTGAAGATATAAGAATTACATCTGTACTCTTGTTGACTTCATCACCGTAATTACTGTCACTGTATTCAGGATATGGAAATCCCGCATTAAGCCTTACAGATTCGTCATACCCGATTCCCGAAAAATTCTTATTCATAATATGACTGAACACATCATTGGCACATTCAAGCACATTCTCACGGCTTCGGAAATTCTTCTGTAATTCAATTCTTACATTATCACCAGTCTCGCCATATGTATCGTACTTCTCTATGAAAAGCTCCGGGCATGCAAGACGGAACTTGTATATGCTCTGCTTTACATCACCAACCATGTATATATTGTTATTCTCACCTGTCAGTCTCGTCTTTGACACCGCATTAAGAATAACCTCCTGCAACTGATTGGAATCCTGATACTCGTCTATTAGTATTTCTTCAAATCTGTCTGCAAGCTTGTCAGCAGTCTCTGTATACACAAGCTTTCCGTCTTCTTTCTTTACAAGTATTGAAAGTGCAAGATGTTCCATATCGTTAAAATCAATTATACCCTTCTCCCGCTTCACCTCCGAAACACGCTTTGCATACACCTTTGCCACTTTAAGAAGAGTCCGTATCTGAATACCTGCTCCCTGCATGTCTTCAAATATTCCATCATCGTCTTTTAAGAATATCTTGTCATTAAGCCGTCCTATATAATCTTTAAACAGCTTTCGCTGCCCCTTGACATATTCCTTAATATCTGGGTCTGCTCCTGCATCCTTCTTTCTTGACAGGGCTTCAAATGAAAATATTCTTATTCTTCTGCCAAGTTCTCCAAAATCCTGTGAATTAATCATCTCATTAATTCCAAGCAGGTCAGACTGCAAAGCACTTGTATATGCTGCAGGTCCTGCCGGCTCAGAACAGATATCTACTAATCGGTTGTATTTATCACGATAATCAAGAAGTGCATTTTTAATGGAATCATACAGCTCCTTAATTGCCGGATTATCGTAAGTCTCATCATCATAAACTAACATGCACTCGTCAAACCACTCATCAATCCACGGATTGCTTCTTGAAAAACGGTATATTTTATCTATAATGCTCACAAGCCCTGAATCGTCCCGTCCCATGCCAAATGCATCAACAAGATTAAAGAATTCTTCATCTGCTTCGGCATAGAATTCCTCAAGCACATCTTCCAACACATCATTTTCAATAAGCTTCTTCTCACCCTCGTCCATTATCCTGAACCCCGGATCCAGATTAACCTCTGGAAAATGATTTCTGATTATCCATAGACAGAAACTGTCTATCGTTGTTATCTGTGCGTTGTTAAGCAGTGTTATCTGTCTTAAAAGGTTCACATCCCCCGGATTCTCGTCAAGCATTGAATCAAGTGCTTTTCTTATCTTGTCTTTCATCTGGGCTGCTGCCGCCTTTGTAAATGTAACAACAACCAGCCTGTCTATATCTATATTCTTGTCAGGGTCTGTAATCATGGAAATGATTCGCTCAACTAAAACAGCAGTCTTTCCTGAACCAGCAGCCGCCGAAACCAGCACATTACAGTCTCTTGTATCAATCGCGCTCTTCTGCGCCGGTGTCCATTTTCTTTCCATTCTCATCAACCCCTTCCTTTATATTATTCCATAACACTTCATCATCAAATTTCTTTAATTTTCTGTAATTGCAGCCCGGCAAATCCACTGAAAATCCACACACTGCCCCATAAGGACATCTGTCACAGCTTGAAAACTGTCCATCTTTATAAGGACTTCTCCTTATATCACCACCTGCAATTCTATCCGCGGTATCAACCGCCCTTACATCAACGAATCTTCCAAGCATGTTAAACTGTTCTGTATTCATCACCTTGCTTCTTCTTGAATCAAATCCGCCGTCAGCCTTTCTGCTCACTGGAATATTAAGTGATGTACCCCCGGTATTGTCCATTTTCTCGGCAATATCCTTATCAGAATTGACCATTCCTTTAAGACGCAGTTCACCCTTAATCTTATCCTCTATCTCTTCCGCACTCTCATTTGTTGCAGATACAATCGGGTCGCTTATGTTGTAGTAGAATACTCCGGCAGGAAGCACATTTTTACCCGGACGCATCTTTGCCACAAGCTTCATCGCCGCTTCCATGTAGACCATAAGCTGGATATCAATTCCGTAGTAGGTCTTTACTATGTTGAAATCCTTCTTTCCAGTCTTGTAATCAATAATCCTGACATACACATCTGTGTCGTTCTCACATATGTCCACGCGGTCAATTGTTCCGCTCATAAGCTGCTTTCTGTCTCCGTCTCCGACTTCCATATTAAACTTATGCTCGAATACAAATGGCACGAAATCACCACATTTTAACTGCTCACCCATTGCCCATATAGTACGGTCTGCAAGGTCTTCCATTCGCTTAATCATGAATGAATTACGGCTTGAATCCTTAAGGATGCTGTTCTGGTATATGTCAGTAATTGCAGCGACACTTCTTTTTACCATCTCGCGGCGCTTCTCCTCTGATATCAGATAGTACGACTCACCGTTTTTCTTGATTTCGTCGCACACCTCACGGATAACCGCATGCAGTACGACGCCAAAGTTTACTGGTGAAAATGTAAATTCTTCCCTTTCCTTTAAATCAACTCCATACCTCAGGTAATATCTCAATGGACACTCTGCAAAGTTCTCAAAAGAAGTTACGCTTCCGACAAGCCTTCCGCCTGTAAGTGAATCAATAATATCCTCATCTACATTTGCAGCAGTTTCAGTCTGTTCATAGCTGTAAGCAGCATGTGGTATTGTTACATAAGAATTCTGCTGTGCTGTGTCTTTGTAAGATAACTTAAGGCACTGTGGAAACATTTTTCTCATGCTTCTTATAATATAAGATGGCATAAGTGCTGCACCCTCACTGTTTTTCACAGCATATGACATGTACAGCTTTTCCGCACTCTTCGTCATAATAAGATACAGATAGAATCTCTGTGTAAATGCTTTCTCTCTTACGGAAGCGGACATAACAATCCCCTTATCCTCAAGATATTCCCTGTCGCTTTCTGACAGAATGCTTCTTGAATCAGCTTTCTTAGGGACGTTGCCGTCATTGATTCCAACAAAGAACATGACCTTGATATTGTCAAGACGGGTTCTTTCTATATCACCTATAACAACACAGTCATTGGTCTGCGGAATAAGTCCTATCTTAATCTCCTGAAATCCTGACGCAAGTATTTTATTAAATTCTTTTATACCAACCTTCTCGCTTCCAAGAAGAGCATACATTTTATCTAATACTTCTATAACTTTCTTATATAACTGCGCATATTCATCACCAGTGTACTCGCTGTCATTAAGCGCACTTACCTTATGCTCCATATTTTCACGCACAAGAAACTCATAAAGTGCCTTTACCATATCAGCAACATTTGATTCCTTTGACTTTAGCACTTCTTCCAATGGGTCCAACATATCCGTTATCATTGTTCTTAGTGAATTAAGCTTCTCCAGGTCAGTATTATTGACTGTTCCCCTGAACTTTCTTATCCACGGTTCATGCCACTTTCCCCTGCCTCTGATTCCAACCGCAACACAGTAATTGTCTAACAGATCAATATCTTCGCGCTCCATTCCGCTCATTCCGGTTCTTAGGAATCCTAATATGCTGTCATAGCTGTAATTATTCTCTATTATTCCAAGTGCACCGTTAATTGCCGCAATAAATGGATTGTCCGTCACATGGCGCTTGTAATCTAAGAAATATGGTATATCGTTCTGCTTTAATATATTAGCCGCCAGTTTGCCGTAGCCATCCATGTCCGCAGTAACTATCGCAATCTCGTTATATCTGTATCCACATAGTCTTGTAAGTCTTATTATTTCTCCTGCTGCAAATGTTAATTCTTCCCTGGCAACAGCTCCCTCATATATAACGATATTGTCAGTCTTCTTATTAAATCTTCCCGAATTGTTTCTGAAAAGATTCTGTTCCAGGAAATCCAGTTCTTCTGAATTCTTAAATCTTGAATTAACATTTACAATTACATTCTTTCCCGGTACTGCTTTCCCTGCAATATACACAGGTTCAAGGACTTTCACATGTTCTTCATCGCATATCTTATAAAGCTTTGATACGCAGTCCTTACTCATGAAAAAAAGTTCTTCCCTGCCTCTTACTGAATTTTCACGCTCAGATGCATCAATTGTCAGAGAAACATATATCTTCGGACACATTGATAAAAGAATTGTCAGTAAATTATACTGAACCGGCGTAAATCCTGTGAATCCGTCAAATGCTATCTCGCAATTCTTTATTCTCTCTGACTCTGTAACCTTACTGCATAATTTATCCAGTATTTCTTCTTTAGTTATATAGTTTTTGTCTATGTACTCGGCAAACGCATTGTATACAAGTACGATATCATCAAGCTTATACTGAAGTGCTGCACTTCCCTCTGAATCACTGTATGCTGCACCTGCCGCATTCTGCATAACATCCGGCTTGATATCATACTGAAGCATTTCCGATATAACAGACTTCATCTCTGACACAAATCCTGTATTAGACAGATTACTTCCAAAATATTTTAATCTGTCCTTATTCTGCTCTAAAACTCTTTTAATAATCAGATTCTTTCCTGTGTCATCAAGAACTTCAAGATTGTCCTCACCCACTTCCTCAAATACCTTATACGCAAGTCTTTCAAAACTCACAACATCTATATTAAGGATTCCCTTTCTTGGGTGCATGGACACCAGTCTTTTCTGAATTGCCATAGTGTACTGCTCTGGCACAACAACAATATAATTCCTGTCAGGATTCTTCATTGATTCTTCAATTATATGCGTATACAGATAGTGCGATTTACCCGCACCTGAGCTACCTAGAATTAATTGTAATGACATATGTTACTCCCTTTAAATATATTTAATACTCATATTAAATTTCATATCCCGCGTTTTTATGGCTCAAAATCCACCGCCTCATACTCGTCTGTGTCCGAATAGTCCCACCATTCTCCCTGATAGCCTGTAAAGCCATTATTTTCCATAGCAGTCTGAAGAATCATAACATTCTTCACAGCTTCTTCATTGTCTATATCTGAATAATTTCTGTCTGCTTTTAGAGAGAAATCATCAAATTCTGTAGGCATTGGTATAATGCTTCCATCTGCAGCTACCATAGTTATATCTACTGTTCCTCCAAGATTATGCCTTCTCATTCCGTTAGCAGGATTAGCAACATAGTTAGGATCAGGATATACTTCCCACAATTTCTGCTGTGCCTCAAATGGTCTGTATGCATCCCAAATCTTTAAGCTGTATCCCTGCTGCTTCAATTCCTTTTGTACCTGTGCCAGCTTCTTAACAGTTCCATATCGGAGGTATGCTTCCGTGAAATCGTATATCTTTACCCCCGTAAAGTTATTCTCTGTTGCATATCTTAATTCCACATATATGTCCGGTATATATTTCTTAACAATTACATATTCGTCATCCTCTGGTTCTTTTTCGGTTGTAATCTCCTGTGTTATAATTTCCTGTGCTGTCACTTCCTGTGCTGCAGTCTCCTGTATGTTCGCCATCTCTTTTTCTGATACATCATCTGTTGTGACATTTTTCTTTTGTCCACACGCTGTCATGCCTGCCATTATCATGATTGCTGTTATAAATGTTTTAGTAAATCTACGTTTCATAGTCATTGCCCCTCTTCATTACCTACTATTTCATCATATTTAACAATTTAGTAGTTTTTTTTCAAGCTATTAGTTGCTTTATAATGCTTCTTCCTAACTTGAAGACCTACTAAACAAACACCATTCACACTTTTAGTAGGTCTTTTCCATATTGTCAGTTGCTTTGTAATTCTTCTTTCCAACTCAAACGCCTACTAAATAAACACGGTTCACACTTTTAGTAGGTCTTTTTCTTATACATCTATAATATTAGACAATTCTAATCATCAAAAAAACCTACTATTTTGGCATAAATTATCAATTTAATAGGCAATTTTCTTTATCCGCATTAATTATCCTCAGAATTTTCTCTCAATAAACCTACTATTTCATCACATTTAGCAGCTTTAATAGGTTTTTACCCCATTCATACATTAATTTCATATGCCATTTTACACTATCTTTTACATAAATCCAGCAAATACTGATGAAAGTACAACTGTAAGTATACCTGCAA
>OGFK01001645.1_pt1 | contig 13602 bp, 9 predicted proteins | sample 1570931 | NCBI WGS metagenome assembly OGFK01 (sample SAMEA2581935, study PRJEB24529) | metagenome | biome: Human gut stool | place: China | collected 2011
AATATAATAGAGCTATGCTTTGCAACTGACAAAGCATAGCTTTATCATATCTAAAGCTATGCTTTAGTTCCCCTAAAACACTGCTATAATTTATTTCTTCACGATTACTAAACATCTTTTTCGCAGAAAATGTGTTATTTTGTAGATGGCTAACAGAAATGTATATGATATGGATAAGCAAAAAGTAGCATTAGTCCTTTCCATGGGGGGAGCACGTGGAATAGCACATATAGGAGTAATTGAAGAATTACTTCGTCACAACTTTGAGATTACTTCCATTGCAGGAAGTTCCATGGGAGCAATGGTGGGAGCAATGTATGCTTCAGGAAAAATGGAAGAATGTAAAGAATGGCTGTTTAGTTGGGACAAACGCAAGATGTGGGAATTGGCGGATCTTACCTTAAGCCGGGATGGATTAGTGAAAGGTGACCGTTTTATTAAAGAACTGAAACAAATTATTCCGGATATGAATATCGAAGACCTGCCTGTCCCTTATGTAGCGATGGCTACGGATATTGTCCGCGATCAGGAAGTCAGGTTTGACAGAGGGAGCTTACATGAAGCTATCCGTGCGTCTATTTCTATCCCTATGCTTTTCCGTCCGTTGAGAAAAGACGGTATGGTATTGATTGATGGAGGTATTCTGAATCCTCTTCCATTGAGTCATGTGCAACGCACTGAAGGAGACATTCTGATAGCTGTCGATGTGAATGCACCCATTGATACCGGAAAGAAAAAGAAAATATCTCCTTATAATCTGTTGACAGAATCTTCAAGAATGATGATGCAACAAATCACCCGTTACCAGATCGAACGTTGCCAGCCGGATATCTTAATTCAGATTTCCGGCGATACGTATGATATGTTGGAGTTCCATCATGCTGCTTCGATAGTGAAGACAGGAGTGGAAGTCACCCGAAGCGTGTTGAAAGAGTCTCATGGCGATTAATGATATAATAAAGACATATCATTGTATCTGATAAATTCTCAAATTACTCCAGATAAATCATCTTTTTCGTCATTCCTCCGTCAATCGTGATATTTTCTCCATTGATGAAATCATTGTTTTCTTCACAGAGAAACAAACACATACGGGCAATATCTTCCGGTTTGCCTACCCGTCGCGAAGGATGTTGTGAATGATCTTCCGGCTGGAGTTGGTCATAATCATGAGTTTGTATCCATCCCGGAGCAATAGAGTTGACGGTGATATTCCATTCGGATAACGATAAAGCCAGTGCATGAGTTAAAGAATAGATACCGCCTTTAGAAGCTGCATAACCTTCACTTCCTGGTTCACTCATCAAGTAACGTGTGGAGCAGATATTGATAATCCGACCGTATGGGTTAGGAGAGGACTGTTCTTTACGATGTATGGCAAGCAGGCGGGAGGTGATAAATACAGGACGTAGGTTGATAGAAAGTATTTTGTCGAAATCCTCTACGCTTGTTTCGGTGATAGACGAAAATTGACTGATACCGACGTTGTTGACAATAATATCAATATCATTCCATTCGGAAAGAATACGTTGTATACAACTTTCAAGTGCATCCTTATCGCTGACATCGACTTTATGGAATATAGATCCGGTTGCTTTTGCAGTCTCTTGTCCCGCTGTTTCGTTTATATCACAAAAAGCGACTTGATCGCCGGACAGGCAAAAAGCTTCTACTATTGCCTTGCCTATACCTTCCGCTCCTCCTGTTATAAATACTCTTTTGGGGGAGGTCTCTGGTTTTGAGGCCATTGGAGTACACGAAGCCGATTTGACCGGATGAACGGTTGTAGATTTCTTCTTACCATATTTCTGTGCTTGTTTCCAAGCAGCCTTTCTGGCTTCATATAGCTCTTGCTGTTTTTCTATATAGTTGTCTGCCATCGTTCTTTTTATTTATTGCAAATGTAAAACATAAAACGGATAAAAACAAAGAATCGACTGCTCGATTGAATAAGAACAACCGCTCGTCTGCGGAGAAAGGACCGTAGGATTATGACAAATCGACCGCTCATTCCTATCCGAATGAGCGGTCGATTTATGTAAAATGACTATTCGATTTTTAGAACTTCAGCGGATCTATCTCGGCATATTTTATCCGTTGACGACGCCAAGTGTAAATGGCATGCAGCTTTCCATCTTTACCTTCAATGATGCTAGGATAAGAATATTGACTGATCGGGCTATCCTCCAATGTGAGAACAGGCTTCCAGTTGATTCCATCCTCCGATATAGCTACACAAAGCGGTGTACGAGGCCCTTTCGGAGTTCCGGGCAATGTAGAGAAATTATTATAAATAAGCACATGCCTGCCATCTTTCATTGTCACAGCGTCTGTACCGGAATTATTATTCGGAACATCCAGCAGCGTTACTTTGCTCCACGTATCACCATTGTCACTGCTCCAGGCTGTTGCAATCTGTGCATTGCGCGTACGGCAGAGTATCTGCAATTTTCCGTCCTTATGCTTTAAAATACTAGGTTGTATCGCATAAATAGGTTTAGCGCCTTCCCCTTTGATGGCTTCCCCGCCTTCCTGATCATCCGTATTTATTCCTCCTTTTTTACGGTTCTGAGTCGGTACGGACAGTTCTGCTTCCAAAGGTCCTACCATTTTCCAGGTTTTTCCTTTATCATCAGAAATCTCGAAATGAACACGCCAGCCCTTACTCCCTTCCGTACTGGAAGGACAGATGATACGACCGTCGATATATTCCGGCTTATTCTTGATAGGACCTAGAAAACCTTTAGGAAGAGGTTCACGCTTGCTCCAGGTCTTTCCTCCGTCACGCGAACGAACCAACCATCCTGTCCAGTCACTCACTTTCAGACCTATTTTGTAGAAGAGAATCAAATCTCCGCCCGGAACTTGAAACAGTACCGGATTCCAACACGCTTTCCGACGTGCGACGAGTTTCCCTTTTGCATCTTTTACCGGTGTACAGGTGGAGTCGATTCCCGCTAATATAGCTTGCGGATCTTTGAGTGAAAACACACCATCTGCAGCAAGTTTGGGAGCACTCCACTCTTTGGCGCCTTTCGGCTTACGGCATACCCAAATACAACAATCGGGATTGCGTTCTTTCGTTCCTCCAAAGAAAGAGGCGACAAGATCTCCGTTCTTCATCTCTACAATAGTAGCTCCGTGACATTCGGGGAAAGCGGCCTTTTCGTACAGAAATTCATCACTTAGAATGGCTGTGTTCTTAGTCGGTATATCTACACTAAAATGATGTTTTCCCGAACCGATCTTCTCTTTTCGACCATCTGGCAAATGTACTTCGCCTGTTGTATTGGCAGGCAATTCAATATCCCATTCCAGATGCATGGGCGTTTTCTTCCATCGGCTGGTTATTTTTCCATAGATACTCATATAAGATGCATCTACATTGCTTAACTCTTGAATCTCAAAAGTCGGTTGGAAAATAATATGTTTGTAACCGGACTTCCAACGGTCTGCACGGATACCTGCCAGATTATTGAAACACCAAGGCAATAAATCTCCTAAAAGCATGACATGGTTGCCACTGTTCATTTCTGGATTTGCCGTATCACCATTCCATAATTCCCAAATGGTGGTAGCACCTTTTCCAACCATATACCCCCACGAAGGATACGTTTTGTTGGTAGCCAGCAAGTAAGCCACATCGGCATAACCACGACGGCTTAATTCACGCAACAGCCATTGCACACCAATGACTCCGGTGCTGATATGTCCCTTATTGGTGGTAATAATGGAAGTTACGGCATTTTTGGCAACCTCATGGATGTAATTCTTTGGCACTAACCCGAAAGCAAGTGGCAGAATATTGGCAGTGACCGTATTATTACCATAGTAGATACTGTCCGGATATAATGTATGTCCCGGCACATGGGATGTTCCCTCTTTTATATGCAAGAAGCGGGCATTGAATGCGTCTTTCATACGATGTTCCAGTTCTTCCCATTCTTCTGCATCGGCTTTCAGTCCTTGCAGGCTGGCAAAACGATGCATCAGTTGCAACACTTTCAAATAATAGGCAGTGGCGATCAGCGCACCGTCAGTCTTGCGGGAAGGATCCTTACTGTGAATCAGTTCCAAAGATTCGGGAGGAACACACCAGTCACCATATTTATCTTTAGTTATGATATATTCCTTTGTCATATAGTATTCACGGATATGAGCCACCCATTTTTTGATAGCCGGATAATTCTCCTCTATCGGACGTTTATCTCCGAAATTGGTAAAAAGCATATCACAAGCCATAGGCAACGCCGCGGGCCAAGTCACATTGTCCGAGTAATAATTCCAATAGGCCGGAGCGACATCGGGAATACAACCGTCTTCACGTTGTGCTTCGCGGATATCACGTGTCCATTTGGTATACATTGCGTAATTATCGAAAAGCATACTCTCTCCCCAACATCCCATGGTGCGGTCGCCCAACCAAGGCTGACGTTCATTCCGTTGCGGACAGTCTACCGGCATACCTTTATAATTACTCCGGATTCCCCAAAACGCATTACGGACAATCTTATTCAATGTCTCGTCAGAGCAACTGAAAGATCCTGTATGCGTCATCTCGTCTTCCACGACTTCAGCTACGAAGTCTCCAAGTTGCGCATCCGGATAATTGCTGACCTCCACATAACGGAAGCCATGATACACGAAACGAGGTGCCCACGTAGTGTCCTTCACTTCGCGTCCGCTTACGATATACGTATCTGTGGAACGGGCGTCACGTAGATTCCGGGTATAGAGTTCCCCATTGGCCTGCAAGGTTTCTGCGAAACGGAGACGAATACTGTCACCGGCTTGTCCTTTAATGCGGAACCGCACCCAACCAGCCATATTCTGACCAAAATCAAGGATGTACTTATCACCAAGTTTTTGGATGGAAACAGGTTTTAATGTATCCATTACTTTCATACCCGGCATTATTTGGGCACGCAATGTTCCTGAAGGAATACTGACTCTTTGTGCCGCTATCCAGCTTTTGTCGTCATAACCGCTTTGTGTCCAGTTGCCCAATTCCTTGCGGGCATCATATTCTTCGCCGTCATATTCGTTATTGCTACGGATAGCACCTTCGGTTGTCAGTTTCCATGAAGTGTTTGTAGCAATCGTTTCTTTACTGCCATCCATATATTCCACAATCAGATTCAGGCGGAGTTTGGGATAGCCGAATGTCGGTATCTTGTACGGTTTGTAATTCTGGCGCATCGTATAGAAACGTCCGTTGCCCAATGTCACACCAATAGCATTCTCTTTTCGAAGTTGTGGCGTCACATCGTAAGTGTTGTACAGAATTGTTTTCCGATAGTCGGTAGGAGCGGGGGCCAACACTTGATCGCCAATACGCTGTCCGTTAATAAATAATTCATAAAGTCCCATTCCAGCAATGTGTACCGTTGCACGTTTCACCTCTTTGCTCAACGCAAATTCTTTGCGGAGATAACGGGCTGCCAAGCGGCTCCATTGGGTTTCACTGTCACCGGAAGCGGCACGGTCCAATCCAATCCACTGGCCTTGCCAGTCCGCTTCATTCAGCAATCCCATACTCCAAAAGGCCGGAGCACTCCAGTCCGCTTCCCCTCTATTAGTATAGACCTTCACTTTCCAATAATAGCGGGCATTACGCTTTAGCGGTTTACCTTGATAAGCAATCCATTGGGAAGCGTCGGACTCTATCTTTCCTGAATCCCAAATATCTCCCTTTCCTTGCGCCAGCAAGTCGGCAGAAGAAGCAACAAGAATGTGATACGCTGTTTGCATCACATTCTGTTCATCCGATTCGATGCGCCAACCCAATCGGGGCTGGCGCACGTCAATACCTAGCGGATTCTTTAATTGCTCCGTTCGCAGTTCGGTTATGCCTATGGCTGCATAGACTGAACCTGCTAAAAACAGAAACGCAAAGAATGCTACTATAAATATTCTCTTATTCATCATTTATCGCTGATATATTTCAGTTGGGCATCGGGAAGTTCCGTCCATGTCTTACCGAGGTAGTTTTTATTGCTGTCCACCACAATCAGAATATGATCGTTTCCACTGCAATAACCGCTATCGTGCTGGAAGGTATGTACACCGTTATTAAATTCACCGATATATTCCAGCTTACCGTCCTTTGTCGTATACCACCAGGCATTCTTCTTTGCCCCGCTAATCTTGCTGAAATCAACTTCCATCGGACGTCCGGTATAATTATACACCATCAGATAATCATTACCGCGTGTAGCGATGGCACGGTCGTAACGTTCTCCGTTCTTACCTGCGATGACAGACTGATCCGGTATACGTTCGAAGAACGGGAAAGTCAGCATCAGGTTTTTCAAATATTTCATTTGATTATAACCGGGATCATTCAATGCTTCATACCAAGGCTTCTTGGCTCCGTATGCACCACCCACACCCGGTTTGATAAACTGCATAATGGAATTATGCCCATACGTATGCCCGAAAGAACCGGCGAATACAGACCAATAAGCATAGCGGCGTACATCGTAATCTTTCCATAACAACTCGTTCTCGTCATGCAGGCCGTGAGGAATTTCTTCATAGATAGGTTCTCCATCGATAACCGGTTTCATGGGTTTCATAACCATACTGCGCTCAACGAAACGCCAGTTGTCTTCTTCCGTATTCTCTTCGATAGGATAGTCGCCGTCACCAAAACGTTGTCCGTAACGACGGTGTCCGCTTTGAAACATATTGAAGTCCAGCCAGGAAGCGTTGTTGAACCAAGTTGCTGAGGTTGTTCTGCCACGCGGATGGAAGGTCATCAGGTGATTCTTGTCGATTGCTTTGATAGAAGTTGCCAATGCCTCCCATTCGGCTGTTTTCACATCACCGCGAATGTCTCCACCGATAAACCAAATGATATTCGGTTCGTCCTTATAACGTTCCGCCAGGAACTTTCCGTATGCTTTCGCCTGTTCGACAGTCATTTCTCCACGATTCACGGGACTTCCCCAGATACAAACCATACCGATATACAGTCCTTTTTTTGCAGCCGTACGAATGATATAATCCATGTGATCCCAATAACCATATACACCTTTCCGGTCGATGTTCTTGAAGTTATATCCATCTATCATGGAATATTGTCCGTAGATATTCATGGATGGCACATTATTCAAGGTCTGAACTTGAATTACATTGTATCCGCGATGTTTGCACTGTTCCAGATAATATTCGGCTTCGTCACGATTCAGACGCTCTGGGAGCAACCATCCTGTTTCCCCCAACCAGAAGAAAGGAGTACCATTTTCGTGTTTCAGATAACGCCCCTCTTCGGAGACTACAAGTTTACCGTTGCTCCAGGGAATATACGTTTTCTGTGTTTTCTTTTGTGCCGCCACTGAAGTACTCAAGCTCAGCAGTAGCAGTAAAAAAGGAAGAATCTTGAATTTTTTCATTGTTTTTTTATCGTTTTTAGTTTATTCCAGTTCACCACAGATTATTTCTCAATCATTTTTTCAAATTCAATTGCAGCCAGGATAAATGCTCCTACTGACTTCGGATCATTCTCGATAATCGGTTCGCTGATATAATACTCAAATGAACCGTCACGGTATCTTTTAGAGTCTCCGCCCAATCCGGCTACGGCACAACAATTGGTGATGGTATAACTTCCGTCTTCCTCCAAAAGGGTGAAATTTCCGGTCATGCCGTTGAAAGCTTTTCTTACCGGTTCGATATATTCATTTCCGATATATCCTTTGTTAATGGCTTTGGCGAGCGTATAAACAAACAAAGCGGTTGCCGAAGACTCCAGGTAATTACCTTTACGTGCACCTTGATCTGTCACTTGATACCATGTGCCGGATTGAGGGTCCTGATATTTTACAATCGCTTCGGCCAGCCTTTGAAGAATCTGCATGACGCTGTCCCGTCCTGCTGTTTCTTGTGGCAGATAATCCAGAACATCCACTATCGCAGCACCATACCATCCGATACTGCGGCTCCAGAAATTCGGAGAACACCCGGTTTCGGGATTTGCCCATTTCTGTTCACGGCTTTCATCCCATCCGTGATAGTAAAGACCGGTAGCCGGATCATACGTTTTACGGGCAATCAAAAGTATTTGCTTCACCGCTTCGTCAAACAAAGCCGGTTCCTGGAAAGTCGCACCATATTGTACCAGATAGGGAGAAGCCATAAAGATACCGTCCAACCACATCTGATGGGTATATTTCAATTTGTGCCAGAAGCCTCCTTCGCTGGTACGCGGCTGTTCGGTCATCTGCTTACGAAGCGTATCCATAGCCGTTTTGTAACGTTCATCTCCCGTCTTTGCGTAGAGGTCGAACAAAATCTTACCGCCATTTACATTGTCGATATTGAAAGAAAGATATTTCATGGTCTTTATACGTCCGTCAGTGTCAATCAGACTATCCGCATAAATCTTGGCATACTCGTAATATGTACTGTCGCCCGTATGTTTCCATGCTTCGAGCATTGATTTTACCACAAGGCCATGCGTATATCCCCATCGTGGTTTTTTAGCTTTTTCAATCATCCAGGGCTCTGGGAAACGTTTCATTTCGGAACGTGCCATACGTTCACTCCACTTTTCGGTTTCTGCTTTCTTGGTGGTCGTACAAGCAATAAAGCAGACAATTCCGCAGGCAATAATCGCCTTAAATAAATTTTGATTCATATAGTTGAGTTTTTATTTTCTAATCAGGATATATTCTTTTCCCGCTTTTGTGGGCAGGTCATACAAATAGGTTTCCGTCAGCTCTATTTTATTCAATTTTGCTTTCCCGTTAATCAATGGTTTGGTAATAGCGGGGACGGCAAAGAGAGGATTAGGGTTCTCGCCTTTGGCAGGTTTCAGTCCTTTACCTTTTAGCGGGTTGAGTGAGCGGAGACGACAGTTTCCTCCTTTGTGGGATTTTACTATCAGATGATTTACTTTTCCGTCTTTCCAACTCAAGTCAAGCTCAAAACCACCACGTGCGATAATACCTTTCACCGAACCTTCCTTCCACAAAGTAGGAAGGGCGGGAAGTAAATAGATGAATCCGTCATAACTCTGCATCAGCATTTCTACGATTCCTGCCGTACAACCGAAGTTCCCGTCAATCTGAAAGGGTGGATGTGCATCGAACAAATTAGGATAAGTACCACCTTTTTTCTTTTCGTTGCGTACAAGAGTCAACTGATCTGTTATCAGCTTATAAGCATGGTCACCATCAAGCAGACGCGCCCAAAGACAAACTTTCCATCCCATACTCCAGCCGGTAGACGGATCCCCGCGATGGATGAGCGAGGTGCGCGCCGCATCAAACAATTCCGGTGTGCGGTATGGGGAAATCTGATTGCTGGGGAACAATCCGTAAAGATGGGAGACATGACGATGTACGTCGTTCGGATCATCCCAATCGAACATCCATTCTTGCAATTGTCCCCAATGACCTATTTGCATAGGAGGCATTTCTTTCAAGCGTTGCTTTAGATGAGTTGCGAAATCTTTGTCGGTATCCAGAATTTCGGAAGCTGAAATAATAGCCGTCCAAAGATCGAAAATCAACTGATTATCCATCGTACATCCGGCGGCTGTCGTTGCCTTTCCGTTACTGCCCGAATGTACATTCTCCGGTGAATTGCTAGGACAAACCACCAACCAGTTGTGTATCGGTTCCTTTACCATGATTTCGTCGAAGAAACGGCCGGACTCTTTCAGTATAGGATAGATGGAACGCAGAAAATCGGTATCTCCGGTATATAAATAACGTTCCCATAAATGACGGCAGAGCCACGCTCCACCACTAGGCCACATGCCCGAAGGGGCTTTGTCAATTGCTCCTGTGACGCGCCAGATATCTGTGTTGTGATGGAGTACCCAGCCATTCGCTCCATACATGATTTTAGCCGTTTCCTTGCCTGTCTCGCTGACCTCCTTTATCAGCCGGAAAAGAGGCTCGTTCAGCTCGCTAAGATTGGTAACTTCAGACGGCCAATAGTTCATCTCCAAGTTGATGTTGCAAGTGTATTTGCTGTCCCAAGAAGGAAATAATTTATCATTCCAGATACCTTGCAAGTTAGCGGGTTGTCCGCCGGGTTGTGAAGAACAAATCAATAGGTAACGCCCGAACTGGAAGTAAGTAGCTACCAAATGAGCATCATTTGTATCTTTGAAGTTTTCTACACGTTTATCGGTTGTGATGTTTTCATATCGGTTTTTACCTAAGTTCAAAGATACTCTGGTCAAGTATCGGCGATAGAAATCAGTATGATTTTTCTTGGCTTCCGGAAATGGATGTTTCATTGCTCTGGAAAGATAGTCTTTAGCCCGTTCTATCTGATTTCCTGTGATATCCAGATAATTATTGAAATTGGTGGCTATTGACACGTAAATGATAGCTTCATCAGCTCCTTCTACCGATAGAATTCCATCTGCACATGCTATTTTCCCACCTCTATTCCGTGCAGTCAACCGTCCTTGAAATTCCACTTTCCCTTTGAGACCTTCATGCCAGGAAGAGACACCGGAAAGCGTAACGCAATTTCCTTCCTCAGAGGAAATCATTACATCCTGATGAGGAGAGGTCAGTTGGGCATTAAAGGTTATTTGTCCCGGACGGCTGGCTGTCAGTCTGACCATTACCACTTGATCGGTAAATGAGGTAATCGTTTCGCGTTGGTATTGTACTCCGTCTACCTCATATCGCACGATGGCGCGGGCGGAATCCAGACTTAGCTCCCGATAGTAGTCCGAATAACGGGTATGTCCGGGAAAAGCGATTCGCAAGTCCCCGAAACTTTGATAAGGCATTCCCGAGTTTGTCTTAGCCATCACCTTCTCGGTAGCAAGAGTTTGCGCTTCGAGATATTTTCCTGCAAAGACCAGTTCACGCACTTTGGGAATATGCTCAAGTGCGTTCGGATTGGCGTTGTTGTTAGGGCGTCCCGCCCAGATAGTTTCTTCGTTTAGTTGTATTTGTTCTGTACCCGGTATTCCATATACCATAGCTCCCAAACGGCCATTGCCCAAAGGCAGGGCTTCCGTCCATACCTGTGCGGGACGGTCATACCATAACTTATATTCTTGCGTAGAAGCGTTCGTTTCTTGTGCATGAATAGAAGTTACAGACAGCATGACGAGCACATATCCGATCAATCTCTTTTTATTCATTATCATCTAACGTCTTTTATACTTTTATAAAAGGACGGTTGAACGGACTTTTTGTACCCAATAAGTCGCTAAAAGAATATAATTACTCGGACATTATTTTTATCTTTTCAATCGGCTGCTGCCTGACGGTATTCATTGGAACAGCCCGATAATGCACTTTGAAAAAATCAATAGAAGCAAATCAATGTTGCGGATCGTACTGTTGTACATCGTTCGGAAATAGATAATCCGGTTATTCATATCCGTTGCTGATGTCCATTGCGTGGCACTTGGAACGATCGTTTTTTCCATAAACAAATTACTTGAAAATAAGTTTGAAAGGAGACTGTCATATCCTCTGTATTTTCTTGTCATTTGAAATATACTTTCCTATATTTGTCAGTAAAATCATTAATCATTTCCGTTGCGAACGGAAATGTTAGCACAAACCGTTACTCCAAGTAAGAAGTACATCACAAGGGAAGTAAAGAATGTGAGCAATATTTTTTTAATTTGAAGAAAAAAAGAACAATATGGAAACTATAAAGATTACACGATATCAATCGCCTGTGGGCGAGATGCTTGTCGGTTCTTACGGAGATAAGCTGTGTATTTGCGACTGGGTGGTGGAGAAACGGCGAGGTACGATAGACCGCCGCATACAGCGACATCTGAATGCGAAGTACGAAGAGGGGACTTCCGACATCATCGAACGGGCAATCGGTGAACTCGAAGAATATTTTGCCGGACACCGTAAGATATTCGACATTCCCGTTGTCTTTACCGGTTCGGAATTTCAATGCACCGTATGGGAAGAACTGATGAAAATACCCTATGGAACGACCATATCTTATGGCGAGCTTGCCCGCCGCATCCATAACCCGAAGGCTGTGCGTGCAGTCGCATCGGCCAATGCCACCAATCCTATCTCTATCTTTGTTCCCTGCCACCGGGTAATCGGCAGCAATCATAAACTCACGGGGTACGGAGGTGGTCTCGATGCAAAAAAAGGATTATTGGAGTTGGAATGTTCTAAAACGGTAGAAACCGGTTTATGGTAGATTTAATATACAAAATCACTAAAAGTACCGTTCACGCGAAACGATGAGCGGCACTTTTAGTGACTTTCAAGGTTTAGTATTTCAATTAAATGCTGCTTTGTTATTTTCATGTCAAAACAGCATCCATTCTCTACGTTTCTCTTTTGGAAAGCCGTTGGCAGCAATACGAAGCATGACACGTGACATCCCTTGCCGGTATTTATCAATAAAGAGACTGAGCCGAATAAGGTCGTATTTACCCGCTTCGTGCAACATCCACCCCACAGCTTTTTGTACCAGAACGTGAGGACTTTCCATCAAGGAGAGAGCAAGACGGAATGTATCCTCAACATTGCCGTTATGTATAAACGTGTATGTCGCCATCATAGCGATACGGTTGTCCCAAGGCGAATCGCTTTGGGCTAACCGGTACAATACATCGCACGGTTTATCATGTAGGTATTCGCCCACGATATAGGGAGATGAGCTATCTATCAAATCCCAATCGTTTATACAGTTCGTGTGGTTGATGTAGAACTCGAAAATTTCTGTCCGTTCATATTCGTTTCCTTGTTTGAACCTTTTTTTGAGTATGATAAGCGCACACATTCGGTGTTCATGTACTTCCGACAAGAGCAACTGTTCTATTTCATCCAAACAGATATTGACGTACCGTTCTGCTACCTCCCTTATTTCCGCAACTTTAATGCCTATAAAAAAGTCAGACCCCACACATCCTATTCTATTTGATTTGGAACGAGAAGCAGTCTGGCTGTCAGCCGCTTCATCCAATTCATCTATCAACTTATGCACCTGTGCAGATAACCGTGTCATTTTATAACTCTTTCAATTTAGGCGACTCTGTTGCGATTAATTTTCTATCGAATGCAGTATATAGATACATAGCAGCCACAGAAGAGTATGGCGACCATTTCCGGCAACGCCGTTTGACCGCTTCCGGTTTCACATTTCGGGTACGGTAAAGCCACTTGTATGCTGCCAAAAAGGTAGCATCCTCGTATGGAAGCACGTCGGGGCGATTGATTTTATAGAGATACATTTTGGCTGTCCAATTCCCTATGCCCTTGATGGCCGTCAGGGACTTTATAATCTCCGTATCGGAAAGTTCTTTGAGTTTTCCGAAATCGAGACTACCGGTTTCCACCATGAACGCTATTTGCCGGATACACTCTGCTTTTCTCAAGGAAATACCTATCTTTTTTAATTCATCGACAGACAGCGAACATATCGTACCCGCCGTTATTTCTCCCCGACAAAGGTCTGCCAATCGTCTTGTCATCACATCGGCTACTTGGATAGAAAGCATCTGTCCTATAACCTGCTCTATGAAGAAGAGAAAATCATCTTTTAGGTCAGTATGAGAAAGCGAACCTACCTGCTTCAGGAACTTCCGGACCTGCTCATCCGCAAGAACCTTTGACGTAATTTATAGGACGAAGT
>OGFK01001650.1_pt1 | contig 13562 bp, 8 predicted proteins | sample 1570931 | NCBI WGS metagenome assembly OGFK01 (sample SAMEA2581935, study PRJEB24529) | metagenome | biome: Human gut stool | place: China | collected 2011
CAATACTGTTGCAGAACCAGAGATAACATATGTTGTTCTGCCTATAACGAACTCGTTAGATAAGCCGGCAGGTTATGCACTTACAAGGTTTACCATGAATGGTAAAGAAGTGCAGGTACTTATGGACGCTGACAGACAGTACTGCCTGTTCTATGGAGTAAGTTCTCTTGGAGAGAAGGGATGGTTCAGATACAGGGTAAGTGATGGCTCGATTCAGGCGTATTCTGTTGTGAAATCTAACACTGCTAATGCTGATGTTAAGGCTGATAATGGAAAAACATCAGGAAACAGCAGATTCTGGCTGATGATAGTATTAATACTTGGACTGATAATAGCGGTATTTATAGTGATTACTATTGTTCTTTGCTCTAAGCTTGCGAAAGTTAAGAAGGTGTTTAACATGGCGTCAAAGGATGGTGTTGACCTTGATGAATATACAGAGAAGGTAATTGATGGATATGCCGAGGATGAAGATGACAGTTATGAAGAACTTGATACATCATCTGATAAGATATCCTATGGAGACGATAAGTCAGGTAAGAGTGATGTTGAAGAGTTGAAGCTCTTTGATGTTGAGGATGATAAATAATAAAAAAGCCTTAGTGAAATCATTGACGGTTTCACTAAGGTTTTTTTATTCTTCTGGAAGCGACCAGTTATCAGCCTGATTGTAATAATCGTCAGACATTTCCTTGTACTGTGCACACAGGTATGCGTCATCTGAAGTCTTTGCAAGTTCTTCATAGCATCTGCCAAGCAAAGATAAAGGCTTGTTTCCGCTGCTTGCCACATCAAGTATGCTCTCTGTCTCAAATGCAGCATTATACAGCCACAGCACAGCTTCTTCATAGTCTGTCTGGTTCATGTAAAATGTACCGAGAATCAGACACATTTCAGCAGGAGGATTGTCGGCAGCTGCTTTTAAAGTGGTCTTAAAGAATGCGTCAGTGTCACCGTCTGCCATATATATCTTAGCAAGAATACAGTTGATTTCTTTCATTAAATCATTGCTTCTGCCTTCTTTGGAAAGAACATTTTCAAATATATTCCTGAAAGCAATAAAGTCGGAATCTTCACCGGATATAAGAAGCTCTTTACACAGCATGGTAACTACATAATCTTCAATGTGGATACCTTTTTCAAATGCTTTGAAATATGTTGAAAAGTCTCTTTTACTATGGTCGCCCACCTGCATGTGAAGAATTTCAATGTCACTGTCATATACGATTGGCGTGAGCCGTACTGTTTCATGTATTGGTGAAATCCATGTGAATGGACGGAGCCTTTTGAAAAGCTTCGGGCGGAGTTCTTTGTGTGCATTGTATACAGAATTATATTCTGATGCATTGACATAATACATCTGAACAATGTCTATCTCTGGAAGAAGCATATGTTTCAATTCTCTTAATGCGTAGTTGTTGGTATCATCAAGCACTTCGTCTGCGTCAGCACTGAATATGTAGTCACATCCAGCTTTGGAAAATGCAAAATTTCTTGCGGCTGAAAAATCATTTATCCATTCAAAGTCATATATTTTATCGGTGTAGTGAGCGGCAATTTCTTTAGTATTGTCAGTTGAGCCTGTGTCTACAATAATCAATTCATCATAAGTTCCTGCGTATGAATCAAGACACCTTGCAAGAATGTCCTGCTCATTTTTTACAATCATGCACATGCTTATTGATATCATGTTTTTCTCCTGTTCTTAATTGGATTTATATAGGTTATATCGGTAAATGCCTTGATTTTTTTAGGTATTCGTAAGATACTTGTTATCAATGATAACATATATCTGATATGAGGTACACAATGTCAAAAAAGAAATCTGCAGCAGAACCAGTTGAATATATAGACAGTCAGGCTTTTGACGCGGCGAAAGAGAAGATAATCGGTAAGAGCCATAATGACAAGGGGATAGGTACTTTGTCGGAAAAGACACTGCATGCAGTATTAAAAATGTATTATGAACCCGATGAGGATAATCATGAGGTTGCAATAGATGGTTATTTTGCAGATATATATAACGAGCATGGGATAATTGAGATTCAGACGAGGCAGCTTAACAAGTTAAGGGATAAGTTGTCAGTGTTCCTGAATGAATATCAGGTGAGGGTTGTATATCCAATGCCATATGAGAAGTATTTAAGCTGGATTGAGCCGGAAACAGGGGACATTACTTCTAGAAGAAAGTCTCCGAAGCGATGTTCTATGTATGATGCGATGTTTGAACTATATAAGATTAAAGCATTTTTAAAGAATCAGAATCTTAAGGTTACATTGCTGCTGATTGATATAGAAGAATATAAGCTTCTTAATGGCTGGAGTTACGATAAGAAGCGCGGGAGTGTGCGCTATGACAGGATTCCGGTGGGGATAAGAAAGGTTATAGAGCTGGACTGCCCGCAGGATTATATGCAGTTTGTACCAGAGGGACTTGAGAAGAACTTTACTTCAGCGGATTTTGCAAATGCAGCGCATATTGACAGGCAGACTGCTGCCAGTGTACTTGCAATGCTTAATTACATGGAACAGGTTAAAAGAGTCGGAAAGACAGGCAATGCCTATATATACGATATTGAAGAACATTATTGAATGGAGATAGTATGTACTCTGTAAATGGAAACTGCTTTCGAATATCTGTAAGAAATCTTGTGGAATTCATGTGTGCAGAAGGTGATATTGACAACAGGAATACAGGCAGCAATGATGTGAAAATCATGCAGGAGGGGGCAAGGATTCACAGGAAAATCCAGCACAGCATGGGAACTATGTATCATGCAGAAGTGCCTTTAAAGATTGAGATACCGCTTGTATCTGACTTAGGGATTGAGTATGTATTACAGGTTGAAGGCAGGGCTGACGGTATTATTGCAGATATTAATTATGATGAGAATGGCAATAAAGAGCCGGAGAGCGATGTAATAATTGATGAGATAAAGACTATGCAGACAGATGTTTCTCTGCTGAAAGAACCGGTTTATGTGCATAAAGCCCAGGCACTGGTATATGGCTATATATATGCAAGCCAGAAGAAGCTGTCAAAGATTGGAATCCAGATGACTTACGTTACTCCTGAGCCTGAGACAATCAACAAGTTTCTGGAAGAGTACACATTTGAACGTATTGAAGAGTGGTTTAATAAGCTGATTACAGGCTTTAAGAGATGGACTGATTATACATTTGATGAGAGGCATAAAAGGACGGAATCAATCAGAGAACTTAAGTTCCCTTATGAATACAGGGAGGGGCAGAAGAATCTGTGCGTGAGTGTATACAGGGCTATTGAAGATAATACCAATCTATATATTCAGGCACCTACAGGTGTCGGAAAGACGTTGTCTACTGTGTTCCCGGCTGTGCAGGCATTAGGACAGCAGATGTCAGACAAGATATTTTACCTGACGTCAAAGACAATAACGAGAACTGTTGCGGAGGATACTTATGCTATATTAAGAGATAACGGGCTTCATATGAGAACTGTTACTCTTACAGCTAAGGACAAAATATGTCCACTTGATGAGCGTAACTGTAACCCTGTTGCATGTCCGTATGCCAAGGGACATTTTGACAGGATTAATGATGCTGTGTATGACATAATAACGAGCCAGATGGTTATTGTAAGGGATAATGTCATGGAATATGCCAACAGGCATAAGGTCTGCCCGTTTGAGATGTCACTTGATGTTTCGTACTGGTGTGATGGAATTATATGTGATTATAATTATGTATTTGACCCGGATGCGTCGCTTAAGCGGTATTTTGGCAATGGTGCGAAGGGTGATTATGTGTTTCTTGTGGATGAAGCACATAACCTTGTGGACAGAGCAAGAGAAATGTACAGCGCAGTGTTGAAAAAAGAAGATTTTCTTGCGGCTAAGAAGCTTGTCAAAGAGATGGACAAACGGCTTGCAGGCGCACTTGACAGATGTAACAAGCAGTTGCTCGAATATAAAAGACAGTGCGATACATTCATGGTTGTGAGTGGTCTTGGAACATTTCCAGCCAGCCTTGAGCGTGTCATGGGACTTATGCAGAAGTTTATGGAAAGGCATAAGGGTGAGCCTGTGACTAACGAGCTGCTCGAGTTTTTCTTTGCAGTGAGACATTTTCTTAATATGTATGACTGTGCTGATGAAAAATATGTCTATTATAATGAGCATGATAATGATGGAAACTTTCTTGTACATCTGTACTGTGTTGACCCGTCTGGCAACATAAGTGAGAGACTTTCACAGGGCAGAAGCACGGTATTCTTCTCGGCAACGCTGCTTCCGGTCAATTATTTTAAGGAAATGCTTTCAGGTGATGTGTCGGATAGAGCGGTGTATGCACACTCTTCTTTTGAACCTGATAATAAGAGAATTGTCGTGGCCACTGATGTGACAAGCCGTTATACAAGAAGAAATGCAAGGGAATATGCCAAGGTACATGATTATATTATGCATATGATTTCTGGCAGAAGCGGCAGATATATGGTGTTCTTTCCGTCATATTCTTACATGGAGAGTGTTCTTGAGTGCTTCAGGTGGGAAAATGGTGTTAATGTGGTCGAATGTGGTGGAGAAGATACATTTTTACCAGAAAGCTGTGTAAATGTGCTTGTGCAGGGAAGGTTTATGAAGGAGGCTGACAAGGAAAATTTCTTATCAGCATTTTACGAGGAACTTCCAGAAGGGGCTTCGCTTGCAGGCTTCTGTGTGCTTGGAGGAATATTTTCCGAAGGAATTGACTTAAAGGATGAGAGCCTTATAGGTGCTGTTATTGTCGGAACTGGGATTCCGATGGTGTGCAGGGAGCGTAACATTCTAAGGGATTATTTTGATGAATTTGGCAAAAATGGATATTCGTATGCTTATGTTATTCCGGGAATGAATAAGGTGCTTCAGGCAGCAGGAAGGGTTATAAGGACGGATACGGATAAGGGAGTTATTGCACTTCTGGATGACAGATTTATGACTGGTGAATATGAGCGTATGTATCCTAGGGAGTGGAACAGGATATTTCCAGTCAGTCTGGGTAATGCTTATAAATGTATTAAGGATTTCTGGATGGAACAGGATATGTAGAGCATTGATAAAAAATGTACAATGTTAGAACTTGTAGTCGGACTGTATGTGTGATAAAATTTAGACAGATATTATTAAGGTCCGGATATATGATGATTTGGTTTGATTATGGGAGATGGGCTTATGCAGAACGTGGAAGAGATTAATAAGAATATAGAAAACAAAACTGTAGACAAGCAGGCCTGGCAGTCTCTGGGATTTGATGAATTACAGACTATTGAGATTATCAGAGGAATTGAGAATGGCGTTGATGTGAGTGTGTATTGCAAAGAGGAATTTAACGCTGCCCAGATGAAAGCATTAAGACTTGGTCTGGAAGAAAAACTTGATGTAAGCAGATTTGCAGATGCACAGTATGATTATATGCAGATGGAAGAACTGAAGCAGGCTGTGCGTAGCGGAATGAATATGGATGATATATGTAATCCTAAGTTCAGTCATTCTGTTATGAGAGAGATAAGGCTTGCATCAGAGCTTAATTATGATCTGACCAGGTATGCAAAGCTTGGTTATTCAGGAGAGGTATTAAGACAGATAAGACTTGCAAAAAAAGAAGAGATTGACCTTACATTTTTTGTTGAGGATAATTATGATGAATATCAGCTCAATGAGATAAGGCTGGGAATACACAATTGTGTTGATATAACTAAGTATCTGCTTCATGAATACAATGGAAAACAGATGGAACAGATTAGACTTGGACTTGAGGAAGGGATTGATGTTACTCCATATAACATGGTTGGATTTTCATCAGGACAGATGAAGCAGATAAGACTTGGGCTTGAAGAAGGAATAGATGTTTCTGAATATGCAGATCCGTTTATTGATGCGGTAAGCATGAAAGAGGCAAGACACAGAATTTCTGATAAATGGAATGACGAGAAGCCTGCACTTAATGAATTGCAGTCACAGGAAATTCTTATGGGACTTACAAGCGGTGTAGATGTTTCTTTATATGCTGATCCAAGATATACCTTTAAAGAGATGGAGAAGATAAGACTTGCACTTGAGAGGGGAAGTAATCTGGATGGGCTGCTTAAGTATGGATGTTAAGATGCAGCTATTACAGTACAGTGTTTTGATAATGAATGGATAAGACCTTCGGAAAGGGGGAACAGCATGAGCAATACAGAAATAGTTAATGAAACAGCTGATATAGATGATATCGAGTTACATGAGGTTTATGTATATATTGCAGATGATAATATGAGCGCATCAGTCAGGCTTGGCAAATGTGATGAAGGATATACATATGATGAAGTCATGAATAAGCTATCGTTTAATGGAATTAAGACGGGAATAGATGAAGAAAAAATTCGATGGATGATTTCACAAAAAATATATGACCAGCCGGTTGAAGTTGCTTTTGGTAAACCGGTAGAGGCAGGAAAAGATGGATATTATGAGTTTTTCTTTGATACAGATGCAATTAATAATAACAGACCTACAGTAAGAGAAGATGGTTCTATTGATTACTTTAACCAGAAGAGATTTGAAAAGGTTAATGAGGGTGATCTGCTGGCAAGATATCATGAGCCGACTAAAGGGGAGTTTGGCTTTGATGTATGTGGAAAGCTGCTTGTTCCTAAGCAGGGTAAACCAAAGCCAAGACTGCATGGTAAGGGCTTTAAGACATCTGATGATGGTAAAGAAACTTATGCTGCAATATCTGGAAAGATTGAATACTGTAACTATGATTTAAGTGTTGTTAATGTATATGAGGTTAATGGTAATCTAGATATGAGCATGGGGAATATTGACTTTAACGGGGATGTTAATATTACAGGCAGTGTGAGAAGTGGTGTAACAGTGCATGCCATGGGAAGTATATATGTTGGAGGCTTCGTTGAGGGAGCAACACTTATTGCTGGGAAAGATATTGTATTAAAGGATGGTGTTAATACTAAGAATTCAGGAAAAATCGAGGCAGGGGGAAATATATCAGGCAGATTTTTTGAGAATACAGAGGTTATTGCCAAAGGAGACTTACAGTGTAATTATATTCTTAACTGCAGGGTGCTTACATATGGCAGGGTATTTGTTGAGGGACCCATAGGTTCTATTATAGGTGGTGATGTAACTGGTGTTATGGGAATCAGTACTACATCATGTGGACATGAAAGCAATGTAAAGACTTTGTTGAGGGTTGGTTCGACCAAAGAAATCAGAAAAGAATATGCAGAACTTATTATGGAACTTAAGGAGGTGGACGAACAGATTGAAGCCTTTGAAATGGCTAATAAGAAGTTTGAGATGATTAAACAGAACATGCCTGAAAAGTATGATAGTAAAATGGCATTGAGAGTTACCCAGTCAAAGATTGTAAAGATGGCTCAGAAAGCCAAGCTTGAAGAAAAGAGCAAGGCATTATACAATCTTATAAGAGATTCAGAGAGAGCAGTTGTTAAAGTAAAGAATCATATATATCCGGGAAGCAGGGTATATATGGATGATAAGACTTACATGCCAAGTTCTGTATTTTCACATATTATTGTTAAGAAGACGCCAAGCACGATTATTCTTAGGGATTATGATGAATAAGTATATTACAGGGAGAGTATTATGATAGAAGAAGTTGTTTCGGTGGAATTGCCGGTGCATGAAAGGCTGGTAGTAAGAAAGAACAGACTTACGAATGAAGAAAATGGTATTGATATGCCAAGGATTTCTATAGTTACAGGCACTCATGGGGATGAACTTGACGGACAGTATATCTGCTATGAGGTTATCAGAAGGATTGAAAGAGAGAAGAATAAGCTTAAAGGAATTGTAGATATTTATCCAGATATTAATCCTCTTGGACTTGATACAGGTTCAAGAGGAATTCCTATGTTTGACCTTGATATGAACAGGGTTTTCCCTGGTGATAATAATGGAGCGATGGCTGAATATGTGGCAGCAGGTATTATTGAAGATATTATTGGAAGCGATCTGTGTATTGATATCCATTCAAGCAATATATTTGTAAATGAGATGCCACAGGTAAGAATTAATGATGATACGCAGGAAAAGCTTCTTCCTTATGCGAAGATGATGAATGCACAATTTGTGTGGATATATTCGTCTATTACTGTGCTTGATGCAACTCTTGCTTATAGTCTTAACCATCTTGGTGTGCCTACTCTTGTTACGGAGATGGGTGTTGGAAACAGAATTACGCCAAAGTATTGCAGGGATATTGTTGATGGTATATTTAACCTTATGTCTCATATGGGGATATGGGATGATGAGCCGAAAGAAGTGAATGAACCTATTATCTCTACAGAGGGTGAGGTTACATTTCTTACTGCTAAGGAAAGCGGAATATTCGTATCAGCAGTTGATTCTATGGGAAGGATTGGAATTGGAACGCATATAGGAGATATTATCGAACCTATTGAGGGAAGAATAATCCAGAGAATTGAATCGCCTACAGATGGAATTATATTTACATTAAGAGAGAATCCGGTAGTACATAAGGGGGCTCTTATAGCAAGAGTTTATGGTGGCAGATAATGAAGAAAGAGATTATTTATTCGTTAAAGGGTATATATAGAGAAGATTATCAGATAGAAGGCTATAGATTCGGCGGTGGTGAGAAGTCGGCATGTATTGTTGGTGCATTAAGAGGTAATGAGATACAGCAGCTGTATATATGTTCGCAGCTTGTTAAGGCACTTAAAGAGCTTGAGGCTCATGGTGCAATATCGCACAATCATGAGATTCTTGTTATCCCATCTGTTAACAGATTTTCCATGAATGTTGGAAAGAGATTCTGGCCCACAGATAATTCTGATATTAACAGGGCTTTTCCTGGGGATGTTAATGGAGATACAACCAAGCAGATAGCAGGAACACTTTTTGACAGAATTAAGGGTTACAGTTATGGCATACATTTTGCAAGCTTTTATATGCCGGGTGATTTTATTCCTCATGTAAAGATGATGGATACAGGATTTCAGAGTGCAAGTCTTGCCAATCTGTTTGGACTTCAGTACGTTGTTATTAGAAAGCCGAAGCCAATGGATACAGTGACACTTAATTATAACTGGCAGATGAATGGTACTAATGCATTTTCAATATATACTAACAGCACAGATATGATTGATGAGAAATCTGCAAGACAGGCTGTGTCATCTGTTCTCAGGTTTTTAACCAGAATGGGTATTCTTAAGTACAACAATCACAGTGGATATATTGCAAGTGTTATCAACGAATTTGACCTTATGGCAGTCAAGACTTATGATGCAGGATTTTACAAGAGACTTAAAGAGCCGGGTGATCCTGTATATCATGGTGAGCTTATAGCACAGATTCTTGACCCATGCGAGGGGACTGTTAAGAGTGAGATAATATCACAGACAGACGGTATTGTTTTCTTCGCACATACAGGTCCTACCGTAATGGGTAATCAGGTTGTTTACAAGATAATAAGAAGAATGCATGAATAGTTGTTTGAAAATATGTTTTATTGTGATACAATGGTTAAATATTAATAATTAATATAACTAATCTCAGGAGGAAGATATGAGCGGCGTAAAGAGAGTTTTTGTCGAGAAAAAGAAACCATTTGCAGTTAATGCGAAAGAATTACTTGAGGAGATAGGAGGATATCTTGGAATAAAGACTATTACAGATGTAAGAGTTCTTATCCGTTATGATATTGAGAATCTTTCAGAAGAAACATATAAGAAGGCACTTACTACTGTTTTTTCTGAGCCACCGGTAGATGATGTTTATGAGGGAACATTTCCAGCAGGAAAGGACGATTTCGTGTTCTCTGTAGAGTATCTTCCAGGACAGTTCGACCAGAGAGCTGATTCTGCAGAACAGTGTGTTAAGTTCTTTAATGAGAATGAGACACCAGTTATCAAGACTGCTGTAACTTATGTATTGACAGGAACTGTTACTGATGAGGAGAAGAACAGGATTAAGGAACACTGCATTAACCCTGTTGATTCAAGACAGGCAGCAGAGGATATTCCAGAAACTTTAGTTACTGAGTTCAAGACTCCTGCTGATGTTATTTATTTTGACGGATTCAAGGATATGCCAGAGGATAAGTTAAAGGAATTATATGATTCTTTAGGACTTGCCATGACATTTAAGGATTTTAAGTTCATTCAGGAGCATTTTGCTAGTGTTGAGAAGCGTGATCCTTCTATGACTGAAATCAGAGTACTTGATACATACTGGTCAGATCATTGCCGTCACACAACATTTGCAACAGAGCTTACAGATGTTAAGTTTAAGGACGGATTCTATAAAGCCCCTATGGAAGCTACATATAACAAGTATCTTTCAGACAGAGCAGAAATATATAAGGACCGTAAGGACAAGTTCGTATGCCTTATGGACCTTGCACTTATGGGTGCTAAGAAGTTAAAGGCTGAGGGCAAGTTAGCTGATCAGGAAGAATCTGATGAGATTAATGCCTGCTCAATTGTTGTTCCAGTTGAGATCGATGGAAAGACAGAGGAATGGCTTGTTAACTTTAAGAATGAGACACATAACCATCCAACAGAGATTGAGCCATTTGGTGGCGCAGCAACTTGTCTAGGTGGTGCTATAAGAGATCCATTGTCAGGACGTACATATGTATATCAGGCAATGAGAATTACAGGTGCAGCAGATCCTACTGTTCCGGTATCAGAGACAATTCATGGAAAGCTTCCACAGAGAAAGCTTGTTACAGGTGCTGCTCACGGATACAGCTCATATGGTAACCAGATCGGACTTGCTACAGGATATGTTAAGGAAATCTACCATCCTGATTATGTTGCCAAGAGAATGGAGATTGGTGCAGTTATAGCTGCTGCTCCAAGAAGTGCAGTTAAGAGAGAAAATTCTGACCCGGGAGATATCATTATTCTTCTTGGTGGAAGAACAGGACGAGATGGATGTGGCGGAGCTACAGGTTCATCTAAGGTTCATACAGAGAAGTCTATTGAGGATTGTGGTGCTGAGGTTCAGAAGGGTAATGCTCCTACAGAGCGTAAGATGCAGAGACTCTTCAGAAGACCAGAGGTTACTAAGCTTATTAAGAAATGTAATGACTTTGGTGCAGGTGGTGTATCTGTAGCAATTGGAGAACTTGCAGACGGACTTCGTGTTGAACTTGATAAAGTACCGAAGAAATATGCAGGACTTGACGGAACAGAAATCGCAATCTCTGAGTCTCAGGAAAGAATGGCAGTTGTTGTAGACCCGAAAGATGTAGATGAATTCATGGGATACGCGAAGGAAGAAAACTTAGAGGCAACAGTTGCAGCAGTAGTAACAGAGGAGCCAAGACTCGTTCTTGTATGGAGAGGAAAAGAGATTGTCAACCTTTCCCGTGCATTTCTTGATACAAACGGTGCTCATCAGGAGACAAATGTTGAGGTTGAGATTCCTTCTAAGAAGGACAGCCTTTTTGTAAAGAAAGAAGTAGGAGATGTAAAAGAGACATGGCTTTCTATGCTCTCTGATCTCAATGTATGCTCTCAGAAAGGACTTGTTGAGATGTTCGACGGTTCTATCGGAGCAGGTTCCGTATTTATGCCACATGGTGGAAAATACCAGATGACAGAGACACAGGCAATGGTAGCGAAAGTACCTGTTCTGAACGGAACAACAGACAGTGTATCTATGATGAGTTACGGATTTGATCCATATCTGTCAAGCTGGAGCCCATACCACGGAGCTGTTTATGCAGTGACAGAGTCAATTGCCAAGATTGTGGCAGCAGGTGGAGATTATAGAAAAATTCGCTTCACATTCCAGGAGTATTTCCGTAGAATGACAGAAGATCCAAAGAGATGGAGCCAGCCATTTGCAGCACTTCTTGGTGCTTATGCAGCACAGATTGGTTTTGGACTTCCGTCTATCGGAGGAAAAGACAGTATGTCAGGAACATTCCAGGATATCGATGTACCTCCGACACTTGTATCCTTCGCTGTTGATATGGCTCTTGAGCAGGATATTATTACACCAGAGCTTAAGAAGGCAGGAAACAAACTTGTATGGCTCAAGATCGAAAGAGACGAGAATGATCTTCCGGTTTATGATGCAGTAATGGATCAGTACGGTAAATTCATGGAAGATGTACAGAGCGGAAAAATTGTATCTGCATATGCACTGGATCGTCATGGAGTTGCGGCAGCAGTCAGCAAGATGGCATTTGGTAACCGCATGGGTGCCAAAATCGAGCACAATGTAGATAAGAGAGATCTGTTTGCTCCTGCATTTGGAGATATTATCGCAGAGGTCGAAGACGGAAAGGTTGGAGAACTCGCAATTACTTATACAGAAATCGGTGAAGTAACAGAAGAGCCTGTACTTGCTTACGGTGATGTGAAGATCGCACTTGCAGACGCACAGGATGCATGGACAGGAACACTTGAGAAAGTATTTGCTACAAAATCAGCAGCAGATTCTGATACCAAGGTTGAAGAGAAGCTCTTCAATACATCCGATATCCATATTTGCAGCCATAAGATCGGACAGCCAACAGTATTTATTCCGGTATTCCCTGGAACGAACTGTGAGTATGACAGTGCCCGTGCATTTGAGAGAGCAGGTGCTAAGGTTATTACAAAAGTATTCCGTAACCTTGATGCAGAAGACATCCGTGGATCAGTAGACGAGTTTGAGAAAGCAATCGGACAGGCTCAGATGATCATGTTCCCAGGTGGATTCAGTGCCGGTGATGAGCCGGATGGTTCAGCTAAATTCTTTGCAACTGCATTCCAGAATGCGAAGATCAAAGAAGCTGTTGAAAAACTTTTGAATGAGAGAGACGGACTTGCACTTGGTATCTGTAACGGATTCCAGGCTCTGATCAAGCTCGGACTTGTACCATACGGAAAAATCGTTGGACAGACAGATGATGCTCCGACACTGACATACAATACAATCGGACGTCATATCTCTAAGATGGTTTATACAAAGGTTGTTACAAACAAATCCCCATGGCTTCAGGGAGCACAGCTTGGTGGAGTTTATACAAACCCGGCATCTCATGGTGAAGGAAGATTTGTTGCAAGCGAAGAGTGGCTTGATAAGCTGTTCGCTAACGGACAGGTGGCAACACAGTACTGTGATCCGGAAGGAAATATCAGCATGAACGAAGAGTGGAACGTGAACGGATCTTACCGTGCAATCGAAGGTATCACAAGCCCGGATGGACGTGTCCTTGGTAAGATGGCTCACTCTGAGAGACGCGGAGATCATGTTGCTATTAACATTTATGGAGAGCAGGATCTGAAGATCTTTGAATCAGGTGTAAAATACTTTAAATAAAATGGTAACTGTACACCGACGAAATGCGTAGCATTTTGGAGGTTGGCTCTGAACAGTTACAATAAAATATAAAATAAAATAAAAAAGTTGTTGACATCTGATAGGTGTTAAGTATATAATAATCAAGTCGGTTGCGACAAAGCGTAAGTGGAAGCCGTAGCCGACATATGAATATGGGATCTTAGCTCAGCTGGGAGAGCATCTGCCTTACAAGCAGAGGGTCACAGGTTCGAG
>OGFK01001655.1_pt1 | contig 13528 bp, 15 predicted proteins | sample 1570931 | NCBI WGS metagenome assembly OGFK01 (sample SAMEA2581935, study PRJEB24529) | metagenome | biome: Human gut stool | place: China | collected 2011
AAAATAATAAATAAAATAGAGTAAAAAAATTTTTTTTATAAATTTACCTAACTTTTACTAAAAATAAATAATAATTTAACATAAAACCGTTATAGTTCTTATAGGTTGAAAAATCAAAAATATTAAGGAGGAAAATTTATGAAATTTTCAATTTTAAAAAAATCTTTAGGAATGTTATTGGGGATAGGATTATTTTTAGGAAATTTTGGAGAGAGTTATTCATTTTTTAGTAGTAAAGAGGAGAAAATTATCTTAGGATTCCTACCAAATGAGGCTGGAGCAGAATGGGATGATTATAGAAACGGAATGGCGGCAGAGATAGAGATTGCAACAGGAAAAGAGGTAGAGGTAAGAACTACAGATTCATATGAAGCACTAATAGATGCTGTGTTAGCAGGAGAGGTAGATGTGGCATACAGTGGACCTAACCAATATGTAGTAGCCAAAGATGATCCTATGGGAGGAGAAAAGATTCAACCTTTAACAGTTAATGCTGGGGAGAGAAAACTGTCTAAAGCTGGATATCCTGGATGGATAGCAACAAAAAAAGATTCTGACTTACATAAAGAGATAAAAGCAGCAGGAATAGGAGATGATCTTACTGCTGGAGGAAAAGATGAGATAGAGAGAATAAAAATGTTAAGAAATAAGAGATTCTCATTTGTTTCACCATCTTCATCTTCAGGATTTAAAGTTCCAAGAGCTATACTATACTCTGTATTTGGACCTAATGGAACAAAAGAGATAGAGAATAAAGATGATTTTGCAAATCCACAAAAGATTAATTTTATGGAAGTAGTATTTTCACCTACATCAGATCATCAAGGAAATATTAACTCAGTTGTAAATGGAAATGTAGATGCAGGAGCTTTCTGTTGTGACTATTTTGGACAAAAAGGTGTAGATGCTAAAAGTATTAAAGAATTTTATGTACTAGCTTATAGAACTGTTCCTAACGGACCAATTTGGGCAAATGTTGAAGCTTTAGGGAAAGAGGATGCAGCAAAAATATCTGAACACTTTGCAGAATTGACAATAGAGAATGCTTCAGAGTTAGGGAAAAAGATGTGGACTGGAGAGAAAACATATCTAACTAATGAGACTGATGGATTTGTAAATGTAGATGATAGTTTCTACGACATTATTAGACAGATGTAATTAAAAAATAGAGGTTAAAAGTATTTATTTTGGTTGAGCCCTTGAGAAAACCCAAAGTATTGAAAAATAGCATTTTCAATTGCTTTGGGTTTTATTGTATATAGATTTTAGTAGAAGGAGAAAAGAATGAAAAAAACAGTATTAGAAGTTAAAAATTTAGTGAAAAGTTATGATGGAAGAAGAAATGTCTTAAATGGAATGAACTTAAATTTTAAAGAGGGGGAGCTAGTTTCAATAATTGGTTCATCTGGAGCAGGAAAATCAACATTTTTAAGATGTTTAAATAAGATGATAGAACCAACTTCTGGAGATGTAATTTTTAATGGAGAGAGTCTAGTAAGTGCAGGAAAAAAAGAGATAAAAAAAATGAGAAGTAGAATAGGAATGATATTTCAACACTATAATATTGTAAAACAATTGACAGCAGTTGAAAATGTACTACATGGAAAACTTGGACAGATGAGTACATTAAAAGGATTCCTAGGACTTTATAGTGAGGAGGATAAGAGAGAAGCTTTTAATCTTTTGAAAGAATTGGGATTGAAAGGGCATGAGTATAAAAAATGTGATAATCTTTCAGGAGGACAAAAGCAAAGAGTTGGAATAGCAAGAGCATTGATACAAAATCCACATTTGATACTTTGTGATGAACCTATAGCCTCACTTGATCCTCACTCTTCAAAGGTAATCATGGATATTTTAAAGGATATAACAACAAATAAAAATATTACATGTATAGTAAATCTACACCAAGTAGATGTAGCACTAAAATATTCAGATAGAATAATTGGATTAAAAGATGGAAAAGTATTATTTAATGGAACTCCTAATGAGTTGACAGAAGAGGTTATTTGCGAAATCTATGGAGTAAAACCTGGAGAATTAATAGTAGATAGCAGTGAAAAAGATGAGTATTTAAATACAAAATCAGTGGTAGCATAGGGGAGAAAATATGAAGATAGTGATAGAAAATGATATTTTTAAAAAGTACAGGAGAAAAATATTAAGTTCTACAATTATAATAACTTTGTTGACAATATTTTTTATGGTTATATCAGATTTTCAGATAATTAAATTGATTGAGGGAACTGGAAAAATTGGATTTTTTTTAAAACAGTATTTTCCACCAAAATTTATGGATATGAAAACAACAATGTATGAACTTTGGGTAACGATAGCTGTAAGTATTGGAAGTACAGTAGTTGCTGCTATTTTATCTTTTGGGATGGGGCTTTGTACAAGTGATGCGATAGCTTTAAATAAAGTTTTAGGAAAGATATTTAATATTTTTGGATTGATTTGTAGAAATATTCCAATCTATGTTTGGCAACTTCTTTTGGGAATGGTATTTTATATGGGAGGATTTTTCTTAGCTTTCTTAATAATATTTTTAATATCAGTAGGATTTTTAATAAGAGCTTTTAAGGAGACTATTGATGAAACTTCTGGAAGTAGTATAGAAGCTTTAGAAGCAACAGGGGCTAGTAAATTGGTAATAATAAAAAATGCTATATTACCAGATACTTTGCCACAATTAGTAAGTTGGACTCTATTTTGTATAGAAACTAATATTAGAAGTTCCTCTTTGATAGGATATTTGACAGGGGCAGGGATAGGACATCTAATATCTTATTATAGAGGATTTAAAAGAGATTTCCATACTACTTTGGCTTTAGTAATCATAGTGGCAGTAACTCTAGTGCTATGGGATTACTTCAGTAATAAATTGAGGAGGATAATATTAGATGAAAATTAAAAATGGGAAGTTACAGATAAAAAATTACAATTTTCAATACAGGGTCTTGCAATTAATCATAATGGTTTTAGTAATTATAACTATATACTCTTTTACAACTTTAGGTTTGACAGCTAAGGAACATAATCCAATATTTGATTCTCATTACTACAAGATAGGGCAAATGTTAGGGGGATTTTTAGAATTTGATATTGATTTAAAAAAATATTTGATTCAAATGTTTAAATCATTTTTTTCTACCTTTGGTTTAGCATTCTTATCTACTCTTTTTGGTTTGATCATAGGGGGAATCTTAGCACTATTTTCAGCTAGAAATCTTTCAAATAGATATTTGAGTGATATTATCAGGGGAGTAAGTGCAACAGTTAGAGCTATACCAACATTTTTAATAGTCTTACTTTGTATCTCAATCTATGGAATGACAGGGACAAGTGCAGTAATAGGAATGATGTTTCATAGTATAGTATTTTTCGTAAAGGTTTTAGGAGAAACTTTTGAAGAGGTAGAAGAGGGAAGTTTAGAGGCAATAAAAGCTTCTGGAGGAAATTGGTTTAATTTGGTCCATGCAGTTGTTATTCCTGAAAGTATGAATAAGATAGTTGCTTGGACAGCTTTTAGACTTGAGATTAATTTTGGAGTAGCAATAATAATGGGACCATTTGCAGCAGTTCCTAACTCTTTGGGGTCAGATTTGAAAAAAGCTGTTACAACATATAATTTTACAGAGATATTTATAAGCATAGGTATTATATTTTTCACTATGTATATTTTACAATACTTAACAGAGGTATTAAAAAGAAGAGCAAAAATTAATTAGGAGGAAAAATTGAAATTTAAAGAGATTACGCCAGTTATAGTAAATGAGATATATTTTGAGGCAGCTTTAAAAAGTGATAGTGAGTTTGTGGTGTTTGAGATGGGAAGTTTTATCACTTTGAAAGAGAAAGTTAGAGTTTTAAATAAGGAAGAGAAAAAAGTTTTTGTAAAGATAAATGAGATAGAGGGACTCAAGGAGGAAGATGAAGCTTCTCTTGAATACTTATTAAGTATAGGAGTGTTTGGAATAACATCTAATAAAACAAAGGTGTTGAATAAGGCAAAGAAAATGGGACTTAAGGTAGTTTATACAGCCTTTGTTTTAGATACTCAATCTTTTGCTACAACTCTAAAAAATATTCAAACAGTGAAGCCAGATATAGTAGAGGTAAGACCAGGAGTTATAGCTAAAGTTATAAGAGAGATAAGAAAAGAAAATCCAGAACTTCCTATATGGGCAACAGGATTGATAACTGAAGAAAAAGAGATAAAAGAGGCAATAGAAGCTGGGGCACAATCAATTGTTACAAGTAAAATTACATTGTGGTAATTTTACACTACTTTTACAGATATTTAATAGTAATTTAACATAGAGGTGTTAAACTACTGGTGAGATAAAAAAAGAATAGTAAAAATACAATGGTTGAGACCTTGAGATAACCCTAAGTATTGAAAAGTATGTTTTATATATGATTTATATATAGATATATTTTTGTATACTTAGGTTTTTTTTATTAAAAATAGGAGGAAGTATGAAAAAAAGAAAACTATCTTATATTTTAGCTCATACTAAAGTTGAGAAATTGGAAGGAATAGTTGAGGAGCTATCAAAAAAATATGAAATTTCTAAAGTGAAAGAGCCAGAGATGGGATTAGTGATGGTAAAAGTAAAAGATGGAGTTTATCAAGAAAAATTTTATATAGGAGAGGTTTTGATAACTGAATGTTCAGTTCACTTAAATGGAAGTTTGGGAATGGGGATAATACAAGGGGATGAACCTAGAAAAGCTTATGCAATGGCTGTTATAGATGCAGTTTTTAACAATGATGAGATAGATAAGACAGAGTTGATAGATATACTAAAAGTTTGGGAAGAGGAGATAGAGGATAGTTACATAGAAGAAAAAGCGATGGTTGAAGGTTCTAAAGTAAAATTTGAGACAATGGGAGAGTAGAGATGGAGAAGTTTGATTATATACATGATATACAAAATAGTTATAGAAAGTTGTTAGATTCTATGGCTAAACCAGGAAGTATAAACAATATAAAAGAAGAGATAGATAAGTTGGAAGTTCATAGTGAGTTGCCTAAAGAACTTATGCTTTTAGCTGATGTACTACTAAATTTAGAGAGTAGTTTCTATATAAAAGAGTTAGAGTTTCAACACTATATAAAACTTCATACTTTTGCTAAGGTAGAAAAATTAGAGGAAGCAGAATTTATTTTTGTAGATAGGAAGAATTATAGTGAGGAAGAGTTTATAGATCTTTTAGAAAAGGTAAGAATAGGAACTCTTCAAGATCCACATTTAGGTGGAACTTTAATAGTTAAGGTTGAAAAGATAACTGAGGATAAGATTTTATCTTTAAAAGGACCAGGGATTAAGGATAAAAAATATTTGGGAATAGTTGGTTTAAGTAGGGAATTTATTGAGAAGAGAGAAGAGATAAATTCAGAATTCCCAATGGGAGTAGATATGATATTTGTAGATAATAGTGGAAATTTAGTTTGTATTCCAAGAACAACAGAAGTAGAGGTGAGTATCTAATGGCTTATGTAGCTGTAACAGGTGGAAAAGAGGCAATTGAACACTCAAATAGATTAATAAAATACTATAGAGTAAAAAATGGAAATGATCTGAGTGTAGATGTGATAAAAAATCAGATGAGAGGTCTAGTGGATAGAGTTATGGGAGAGGGAGGACTTTACTCTCCAGAGTTAGCAGCTCTAGCTATAAAACAAGCAGAGGGAAATATAGAGGAAGCTGTATTTTTAATGAGAGCTTTTAGATCAACACTTCCAAGAAAATATTATTCTAAAACAATAGATACAGAGAAGATGAGAATAGTGAGAAGAATATCTGCGGCATTTAAAGATATACCAGGAGGGCAACTATTGGGACCAACTTATGACTATTCACATAGATTATTGGATTTTGATTTGGTAGAGGAAGAGAGTTGTGAAACTTGGATTGAGAATTTAAAAAGAGAGGTAAAAGAAAACTATATAGATGAGGATATAAAATATCCTAAGATATCTAATATTTTAAGAGAAGAGGGATTGATAAAAAGTTATGAGGAGAAGGAGAATACTCCTTTTGATGTCACAAGAGATAAGATAATACTACCTCTTCCAAGATCAGGAAGATTACAGATTTTAGCTAGAGGAGAAACAGGAGCAGTTACAGCAATAGGATATAGTAGTTTGAGAAGTGGAGGATTTGATAGTCATCCAACTGTTGGAGAATTAAGAGTTGGAGAGGTAGATATTGAGATTCCATATCCATTGGGAGAAGAGGACAGTTACTATATAGGAAGTATGAGATTGACAGAGGTAGAGAGTGTGTTCCCAGAAACAAGTGGAGAAGAGGTAGAATTAGTTCTTGGTTATGGATTGGTAATGGGACAAAATGAAACTAAGGCAATAGCCATGTCAGTTTTGGATAGAGATTTACAGATAGCTGGGAATTTTCCTGCACAGAATGAGGAGTTTGTACTATACCATATAGATAGTATTGAATCTTCAGGATTTGTTTCACACTTAAAACTTCCACACTATGTAACTTTCCAATCGAAATTAGATAGAATAAGAAGTGGAAAAAAGGAGAAAAAATAATGGGAATTAAATATAATTATGGATTTTTAGATGAGGATTCAAAAAAAGAGATTAGAAGAGCGACTTTAAAAGCAATAGCAATACCAGGATACCAAGTACCATTTGCTTCAAGAGAGTTACCAATAGGAAGAGGATGGGGAACAGGAGGATTACAATTAACTCTCTCATTAATAGGAAAAAATGATATTTTGAAAGTTATTGACCAAGGAAATGATGATAGTGTAAATGCAATAAATTTAAAAAAATTGATTACTAAATGTAGTGATGTTGAGATAACAACAGATTCAGAAAAGGCAACACTTATACAGACAAGACATAGAGTTCCAGAAATTCCATTGAAAGATAATCAAATATTGATACTTCAAGTACCTACTCCAGAACCACTAAGAGAGATAGAACCAAGTGAGAATGAAACAAGAAAACTTCATGCTGACTCTGAGTATAGTGGAGCTTGGTTAAAACTATATGAAGATATAGTAAAGTTTAATGAGATTACTACAGGAGCAGATTATCCATTGATGGTAAAGGATAGATATATGATGAGTCCAAGTCCAATCCCTAGATATGATAACTCTAAATTGAATATGAGTGAAGCTACATATCTATTTGGAGCAGGACGTGAGAAAAAAATATATGCTATTCCACCATATACTAAGGTAATATCATTAGGATTTGAAGATTTTCCATTTCAAGTTGAAAATTTTGAAGGTAAGAGATGTAGATTATGTGGAGCTGAGCATGTATATTTAGATGAGATACATGATCAGGAAACAGGAGAGATATATTATCAATGTTCAGATACAGGGTATTGTAAAAAAAGAAGAGGATAGGTGTAAAAATGCAAGAGAAACCAGTTTTGAAAGTAGAGAATTTAAGAAAAAAATTTGGTCCAGGTTGTAGTCATTGTTTAGATAATCCAAAGGGATTTAAAATAAATAGATGTCCAGTTTGTGGAACTGTTTGGGCATGTAAAGATATAAGTTTTGAAGTGTATCCAGGAGAGATTTTAGGTGTGGTAGGAGAGTCTGGTTCTGGAAAATCTACTATGATGAAGTGTCTATACTTTGACCAAGATGTAGATGGAGGAGTAGGAGTTATTTCTGATTATAAAAGCAGTAATATTTTTGAAGAGAATTCTCAAAAAAAGAGATATATAAGAAATAATCTTATGGGTATGGTATATCAAAATCCACTTTTAGGTTTGAGATTGGATTATACAAGTATTGGAAATATTGCTGAAAAGTTGATAGCTGCAGGAGATAGAAATGTAGGGAGAATGACAGAGAGAGGAAAGGAGTTACTGACTCATGTAGAGATTCCTCTTACAAGAATGAAGGAGTTTCCTAAAAATTTCAGTGGAGGTATGCAGCAAAGAGTTCAAATATCTAAAGCACTAGCGAATAATCCACCGATATTATTATTGGATGAGGTAACTACTGGATTGGATTTATCAGTGCAGGCAAAAGTTTTAGATTTGATAAAAACAATTCAAAGAGATTTAGGAATAGCTATGATAGTAGTATCACACGACTTAGGAGTAATAAGAATGCTAGCAGATAGAACAATTGTGATGCTACAAGGTGAGATAATTGAAGAGGGATTGACAGACCAAATTTTAGATGACCCGCAACATTACTATACTCAACAATTAGTTCATTCATTACTTTAGGAGGAGAAAAATGAAAGTATGTATATATAATGGAAAAATAGTTACACCTAATGAGGTTATAAAAGGAAATCTATATATTGAAAATGGTAAGATCAAAAAAATTGAAGGTGGAGAATCAAATAGAGATGAAGGATATTTAGAGATTGATGCCAAGGGAAATTGGATTATGCCTGGAATAATAGATTGTCATAGTGATGCAGTGGAGTTAGATTTACAACCTAGACCTACAAGTATATTTGGGATAGATATAGCTTTTAATGAATTGGAGAAAAAACTTATCTCTTCAGGTATAACAACTATATACCACTCTCTTTCAATTGCTAAAAATATGTTCAATGAGGACAAAGCTCCTAAATATTATAGAACACCAAAGGGAGTGGAGAAGTTATCAAATTGGATATATAAAAATAGGGAACAAGCACTTATCAATCATAAGTTACATATAAGATATGAGATAGATAATGTTGGTGGTGGAGAGCAAGTAAAAAGATTGATGTCAGAAAATAAAATAGATGAACTTTCAATAATGGATCATACTCCTGGTCAGGGACAATTTAGAAATTTAGAAAAATATACTAAGGTTGTAGCTGCTTATAGAGATTGTAGTGAAGATGAAGCTAAAGAGTATATAAAAGAGTCTATGGAAAGAGAGAAGATGTCAGCTCAAGAGATTGGTGAGATGATAGAGTGTGCTCAAAAAAATGGAATTCCAGTAGCTTCTCATGATGATGATGAAGCAACAAAGATAGATCTTTTAAAAGAGTGGAAGGTACAGATAAGTGAGTTTCCAATAACTTTAGATGTAGCTAAATATGCTAAAGAACAGGGGATGTACACTGTAATGGGAGCACCAAACATTTTATTGGGAGGTTCTCACAGTGGAAATCTTTCAGCTGAAGTTGCTATAAATCATGATGCAGTAGATATTCTATGTTCTGACTACTATCCATCATCTATACTTCATTCAATATTCTATATGTATAAAAAGGGAAAAGCAATTGAAGATATGGTGAGACTTGCTAGTTTGAATCCAGCTAAGGCTCTAAATATAGCAGATAAAACTGGGTCTCTTGAAGAGGGAAAAATGGCGGATATTTTAATAGTAGAAGAAAAAAATAATCTTCCAATGATTAAAAATGTATTTTCATCAGGAAGAATGGTAATGAGTATTGGAGGATAATATGATATTGGAAGAAAAAGGTTATTTTGATGAGAGTTCAACAATTATAGACACAAAATTTGGAGTATGGAATGAAATTGATAAAAATTGCATATTTTTAGAGAGTGAGATAGGAGATTATACATATTTTGGAGATAATTGTGATGTGGCTCATGCAAAAATAGGTAAGTTTTGTTCTGTGGCTAAAGGAGTGAGAATAAATCCAGCTAATCATCCTATGGAGAGAGCTACACAACACCATTTTACATATAGAAGAAAGATGTTTCAAATGGATGTAAAAGATGATGAATATATCTTTCAATGGAGAAGAGATAAAAAAGTAGTGATAGGAAATGATGTTTGGATAGGACATAATGCCATAATCATGGGTGGAGTTACAATAGGAGATGGAGCTGTAATAGGAAGTGGAAGTGTAGTAACTAAAGATGTAGCACCTTACACAGTAGTAGCAGGAGTTCCAGCAAAATTTATCAAGAGAAGATTTAGTGAGAAGATAGCAAAAGAGTTGATGGAAATAAGATGGTGGAATTGGTCTCATTCTGAAATAAAGGAGAGAATGGGAGATTTTACTGGAGATATAGAAAAATTTATAGAAAAATATAGAAATAGAAAACCTATCTTAGAGATAAAAGGATTGTATAAAAACTTTGATCTATATAATTTAGATACAGAGATAAAAGGGTGTCAGAATATAAACTTTACTATTAATGAGGGAGAGTTTATAGGAATAACAGGAACTAGTGGAAGTGGAAAATCTACAATACTAAAATGTATATATAGAAACTATCTTCCAACTAGTGGAGAGATAATATATAACTCAACAGCTTTTGGGGTACTAGATCTGGCTAAGGCTACTGAAAGAGAGATGCTAAAAATTAGAAGAGATGAGATAGGCTATGTTTCTCAATTTTTAAAAGTGATGCCTAGAGTTACAGCTAAAGAGGTAGTAGAGGAAGCGGTTTTAGAAATAGGTGGAAATAGAGAGGAAGCTAAAATACAAGCTGAAAAGATGTTAAAACATTTTAAAATTTCTAAGGAACTATGGGATGCTTATCCAAATACTTTCAGTGGTGGAGAAAAGTTAAGATTGAATATAGCTAGAGCTATGATAAAGAAACCAAAACTTTTGATTTTAGATGAACCTACAGCTTCGTTAGACAATGCTTCAAAAGTATTGGTAAAAGAGTTGATAGAAGAGTTAAAAGCACAGGGAACTACTATGCTAGGAATTTTCCATGATATTGATTTTATGCAGGGAGTAATAGATAGGGAATATAATATGAGTAAAGGATATTTGGAGGAGTAAAATGATAAAAGGGGATTTACATATTCATTCTAATATATCTGATTGTGATTTTACTTTGGAAAAGATAGTAGAAAAAGCTAAGGAACTTGGAATTTCTCATATAGCTATTACAGATCATGATACTATTTTAGGATGTGAAAGAGCAAAAGAGATAGGAAAAAAATATGGAGTGGAGGTTATAGCTGGAATAGAAATATCAGCTTATGATTACAAAAGAGATAAAAAAGTTCATATTTTAGGATATGGAAATTTGGGAGAGAGTGTAAAAAAACTATGTGAAGTACCATGTAGAGCAAGAGGAGAGCTTTCAAAACATCTTTTTGAAATTGTAAAAAATGAAGGATATGATATCTCTTGGGAGAGAGTAAAAAGTTATGCAGGGGAGACAGGAGTTTTTAAACAACATATAATGTTAGACTTGATAAAACAAGGTTATACTGATGATATATATGGAGAACTTTATAAAAAACTTTTTAAAAACAATGGGGTAGCTGCTAAATACTCTATAAAATATGTAGATGTATATGAAGCAGTAAAAGCTATAAAAAGAGATGGTGGAGTAGCTATTATGGCTCATCCTGCTCAATATGGAAATGAAGATTTAATAGAGGAACTATTGAAGATAGGATTAGATGGAATAGAGGTATATCATCCTAAACATAGTAATGAAAAGATAGAAGAATTACTAGAAGTTGCTAAGAAAAATAATTTGTTAGTAACTGGGGGAACAGATTTTCATGGGAATATGGATAGTAAGTATATAGAATTGGGAAGTTATTTTTGTGGAAAAGAGGAAATAGAAAGATTGATAAAAGTAATTTCTAACAAAAATTAAATTTTTAATTTTAATCCTATTTTAATTTTTTATCTATATAATTAAGACATAAAAAGAAAGTTCAAATTAGGAGGTAATAGATATGAAAAAAATATTAATGGGATTATTTTTAACAACATCACTTTTAGCAATGGCAGGAGATACATATGACTATGTAGAGGATAAATTAGAATTAAAATATGGAGTCTTAACAGATAGTAAGAAAAATACCTTAGATGTAGATGGTATAGATGTAGGAGTATTTAATAATCATGCATATGTGAATTTAGAAATAGAATCGTTTTCTGGTGATGGAGGATGGGGAAAATTTGATAAGGCATCTTATGATCAGATTGCAAAACAGATAGCTGATGATGTAAGAGGAATGTTAAATACTAAAGAGCCAGTTGAGATAACATTGATATTGGAAAAAGAGATTGGAAAAGATATGATGCTACATAATGCAAATTATTAATAAAAAATAGTAAGTGAGAAAAATCTGTCTAAATATGACCTAGATATAGGGAGTAGAGATAGATTTTTCTTTTTTTACATACTCTTTTATATATTTGTATTCTTGACATAAAATTAAATATATACTATACTGTCTCTAGTTTAAAATTAAAAAAAAGAGGTGGAATGACAAAGATGAGAAAAAAATTTTTAATCACAACTTTTCTTGCAATGGCAGGGATAGTTACACTAACTGGGTGTTCAAAAGAGAAATCAGAAGTTACAACAGAACAAGCAAAGGTAACAGAGATTAACTTCATGATACCTGATTGGGGAGTTCCACCACAGAGCATGTTAGATGAATTTGAAAAAAACTCAGGAATAAAAGTAAATGTAGAAACAGTTTCATGGGATGATATGAGAAATAAGATAGCGATTGCAGCAAATGGAAATAAAGCAGCTGCAGATGTATTTGAAGTAGATTGGTCTTGGGTAGGGGAGTTCAACAGTGCTAACTGGCTAGAACCAATTGAACTTTCACAAGAGGATATAGAGGATATTCCAAGTATTACCACTTTTATTGTAGATGGAAAGGTATTAGCTGTACCTTATGCAAATGATTTTCGTATAGCTTATTATAATAAAAATATCTATGGTGAGGCTGGATTGGAAGAACCTCAAACTTGGAATGATATAGTTACTAATATGGAGATTTTAAAAGAAAAAAATATCTTAAAATATCCATACACTTTCCCATTAAATGCAAATGAGGCTACAACAACTTCATTTATATGGTTAACTTATTTAAGAGATGGAAAAGTTTTTAATGAAGATGGAACTTTAAATAGAGAAAATGCTTTAACAACATTAAAATTTATAGATGATATGTTGAAGAAAGAGCTTATAAATCCTGCCAACTTAACACTAAATGGACTTGATTCATATAGACAGATTTTAAGTAAAGATGCAGCTTTTATGGTAGGACCAACATCTTTTATAGCGAGAGCAACAGATCCAAATCAATCTAAAGCTATTGGAGAGATTGAGGTTATACTACCTCCAGGAAAAGATGGGAAAGCGACTCAAACTATGGCTCTTACAGAAGCGGTAGGGGTGTCTTCATTATCTGAAAATAAAGAAGCAGCAAAAGAGTTTGTAAAATGGTATACATCTAAGGAAACACAAAGAGCTTTCTTTAAAGAGATAAGTGCTATACCTACAAGAACATCTATATTAAATGCTGTAATAGATGCTGGAGAAATAAAAAATCCAGGAGCTATGAAGGAAACAGCACTATTGGTAAAATCACCATTCCCAACAGGAGTACCAGCTTATTATGCTGAGATGAGTAATGGAATTTATAATGCTATAAATAGTATGGCAAGTGGAAATATGACTCCAGAACAAGCTTTAGAAGAGATTGATTTAAAAATTAAGGAGTTATTAAAAGAGAATGAAAAATAGAAAGAGAGAGAAACTTCCCTATCTTTTAATTTTACCAGCTATGATTATAATTTTGTGTACAGTTATATATCCTGTGA
>OGFK01001657.1_pt1 | contig 13527 bp, 24 predicted proteins | sample 1570931 | NCBI WGS metagenome assembly OGFK01 (sample SAMEA2581935, study PRJEB24529) | metagenome | biome: Human gut stool | place: China | collected 2011
CAAGCTCATAATATTTGCCATCAACCGCATAATCTCGAACATTGGTTATAGTATGCCTGTTCCCTGCTATATTTACACGCATATATACCGACGGAGAAATACCGTCGTCTTTGCGAATATACAACTTTCGCACCTCTGCGCTTACGCGTTGTCCTTGATAATCAACATGTGTCGGTGTATAAACTATAAGTTTCCCCCACCGCACAAATGCCTCTATCCATGTTTCATTAAATCCGCCCGCTTCGTCAGAAGTGCGCACACATTCAAGAAACACTGCCCTACGGTCCAGTTCTCCCGGGTTCATGTTAATATAGTCCTTTCACGATACAGTAACCTCGTCACGTTCAACGGCATTTCACGGGGAATACTATTCCCCGTGCTTATCGCTTCGCGGTTTTCATACCAATACACTACAAGTATTTTTATTGCAAGTTTAACCATATTAGGGTTAGGTACATTATCAAGTGAATCAATACGAATATAACTTTTAGCGTCTTCTTCGGCTGCATCGATTAGATTTTGGATAAGCACATCATCCTCATCGTATTCGATGCGAGCATAAGCTTTTGCTTCTGCCAAATCAACGAACGCCATTATTCAGCAGCCTTCTTTGTGTTTCTTTTTGCAGGTGGTTTCTTGGCAGGCATTTCGAGTTCCACGGTTTCAGCTTCTTCAACAACATTTTTTGCAAAATTGTTTTTAACCCAAATTTGAGCAACGTTATTTTCGATCTCCATTACGGTGCCGGCTTTTACGCCAGCACCTTTGTAACGGAGTTCTTTCAGTGTTTTTACTTTTATCACCTTAATCACTCCTTATTTGTTAGGCTTCAAGAATTACATATGGAGATACAGTTGTGACTCCGTCTTCAAGTTTGATTGGCGATTTAACCCAAGGCTTGCCATCAACATTTGTAAACGCTTTGATGATAGTTTTGTTTTGTTTCCAAAGCGCGTGTTCAGACGCACCAACATACAACCCACTACCATCTTTAATCAGATATTTACTAAAATCTACCAGCGCCAAATCGCCACGAGCGCCTAGCGGGAAAGTTTTGCCAGTAAATTCAATCGGATGTCCAGCCAGCATAGAAGGAATAGCTTTTGTTGCATCACCCATAATAAAGATATAGTTGCCGGCAGCATCTTGAATTTTAGCAAGCGCAGGGATAGTGGCTTGATGGGCTACCCATACATAACTTTCGCCATCCATTTTAGCTTTGACAAGCATATTCAAAATATCGTCATAGGTAATTGTACCGCTGGTATTGCGCGCAACCCCTAATGCGCCGGTGTTCCCATTTGCGCTGGTAGCTAAAACACCAAGGGGCTTACCAGTTCCGTCTCCTTTCAAAAAGGCCATATCCTCGGCTTGGGCAATAGCTTGCCCTAAAAGGTTCTGAAACAACGTGCCGGCTGCCATATAGTTACGTAACAGCTTATCGGTAGTAGTAATCGTGCCAGCAAGCTCATGTGGAGTTAAAGATACTGCGTCAAATTTTGCATCTGTGCCAGGTTTTTCAGCTCCCTCATCAATCCATGCAACCTCTACGCCCCCAATGGTATTGTCAGAGTAATCCAAGACCGGGATAGTGAGCGACGCATCTGGAGGATTGCCAGCCGGAATAACAGTTGCGCGTGGACGCACAATAGTTTTAGCTGCTGCAATTTGTAAAATTTCGGTAGAATATTGTTCGGGAACCAAGTATCCACCCGAGCTATCATCACCCATGCTCTGTTCTTTGTTTAGGCGACCTTTTTTATCACCAAAAGCAACAGCATGCAGGAATTCCCCAAAAGATTTGAACCCACCATTATCTTTGTCGCCATCTTTATGCATATCGGCAATAACCGCCGGAGCAGATACAGTAGCTTTTGCTGCATCAATACCTCCTCTTGCTTCAAGCAGGCGGTCAATATTTTCTGCTTGCTTTTGAAGTTCTTTCACTTCTGTTTCCTGTTCATCCGTGAATTCTCCCGCCTCTTCTGCTGATTTTAAAATACTGTCTGCTTTGTCAATAAGAGCTGCCTTTTTTTGCAATAATTCTTGTTTGTTTTTCATTAATTTCTTACCCCTTTCATTTTTAACAAATTGTTTTTTTGCTGATACAACGAAATCGAAAACGGTTTCGCTGATTTGTAGATGTCCCCTGCGGGAAATGAAAAACCACTATTTTCTTTGGTGTCGAGTAATTCGCTCGCCCAGTCGAATAGTGGTTTAATATCAATATTCAGATTTTTCGACCCTTCAATTAGTGCCTGCGGGTTTGCCGGCACTGGCACACAGGAATATTCAAGCAATTCCTGCCTAATAAAATCAATGCCATAAGGCCTGTTAACATCTTCGCTGAACTTCCATTCTTTAGCTGCAAAGCCTACGGAAACAGCATTCATAAATCCATTTTTGTACATCTGTGCCACGCTGTATCCAAAAGCCGAAATATCACGAGAAACAAATTGCGCTCTGCTTTTCAGCTTGCCGTCTTCGACCCATTCAGTCAAAGACTTAGCAATCGGCGGTTTATCTGTTTGATGAGCAAACAATACAACTGGATTCTTGCGGTAATTATCAAGTTCCCAGCCGTTAACATCGATTGTATCCCTCGCCCTGTCAACACTTCCATCAGATATGGTAAACTCCAACGTTATCATGCCGTCTATTTCTTCAACCTCTTTTACGCCCAAAAGCGTAAACTGTTTAAAGTCTTGTATGATTCCTTCTGACGGCCTTGAGTCCCTGGCCTCGTCAATTAGCATTATTTGATCCCTCCTTTCCCACATTTTCAAGCAACATCAAATTACCATTGGCATAAAACTTATTGCCTGCATCACCCGGTTCTGGTGCCATATTTTCCATTGCCCGCCATTCATTAGGAGATAATGCGCCATTTTGAAACATCTTCTGTGCCATTTCGGCACGGCCGACATTATCGCCACGCAACATACTAAGAACATCGAACTCCAAATAATATCCTTCAGAACGTTCTTTTTCTGACAACAGTTGCATATTCATCTGCTGTTCATACCTTCTAAACCATGGCAACATGCTATATTGGATAAACTCAAGGCTTTGATGCTCGATGTTGTTATTAGTTGCTCTGTCTAAAGACTGGATTAAATGAAGCGGTACCCTGTATATTCGAGCTATCTCCTCAATTTGAAATTTTCTTGTTTCGATAAATTGAGCTTCTTCTGGAGGTATTGAAATAGGTTTATAGCTCATACCTTCTTCAAGTATCATTGTCCCGCCGCTATTACTGTTCCCCGAATATTTGTTCTCAAAATCTTCCCGCAATCTTTCATGAGCCTCTTTGCTAAGTTGTTGAGGATGTTCTAAAATCCCCGACGGATTAGCTCCATTTGCAAAGAAGTTTTCTCCAAATTCCTCGGCGGATAATCCCAGAAGAATAGCGTTCATTGCCATTCTGATTGGAGAGTAACCCATATACCCATCGTATCCCATTCCAGGTATATGTAGCACTTCATCATGCAACAGTGTTTTCTGCCCATTTGATGTTGATACAATATAGGTCATATACCCGGTTTCTTTGTTTTTCTTTGGCTGCACAGTATTTGGCGGGAGCAGGTTTAGTCCAATTACCTGTCCCCTATTGTTATAGAGGATTTGAGAATAGTTGTTCCCTGTCAACAACGCATGAACAGCACTTGTTTCTTTGAAATAATAAGCTGTTTGTTTGTCCTTTAACGCCACACTATGAACAACATCATAGAGTGGGTTTTCTGTCGCTCTGCGCCGTTTCCCATTCTCGTCTTTTTGGTAAAGATGCAAATTACAGGTAGCAAGGGTCTCGGATAAAACTCTAACGCATGCCCAAACTGCAGAAAATGTCATTGCGGTTTGATCCGAAACACAGATATTACTTTTGGGGACATAGCAACCTGTACCGGTTGAATTACTTTTCATAACAGTCGGGCTACGCGCACTAAATAATTTTTCGGCTATCTTTGCGAAAAAGCCGCTTTGATTTTTATTCATATACTTAACAAGCCCCTTTCCTCATATACACTAGTTTTTGCTTTTTCCTGCATCATAGCGCGACCTAATGCCATTATTAAAGCAACAACACCATCAATACGTTTAGTGCCTTTCATTTTCACCGGACGTATATTTTCGTTTTCATCACTTTTAACAGTAACATTATTAATCATCCAACGCATTACCGGGCTGCCGCCGTGTTCTATTTGTTGTCCCCGAATAAGCTTTTCCAGCTCTTTTGTTGGTGGCGATAATGTTTTTGCGCCCTGCCTCATTTCAACCATCTCCAACCCACCGTCAGCTAAATTACCTGCCAATTGGTGAGCCGCCCACGGGTCAAATCCAATTTGTTCAATTTTGTATTTTTTAGCCAAGTCACCAATATCTTTCTCGATGACGTTGTAATCAACAACATTGCCTGGGGTTACTTTAATGTAACCATGTTTCAACCAAATATCATATGGTATCTTATCTTTCTTTATGCGTTCTCTTAAGCTTTCTTCTGGTATCCAGAAATTAAACAACGCTCGATATTTTTCATGACCGTTTTGCGGCGGGAATAACATTACAAAAGCTGTTATATCGATCTTGCTTGATAAGTCCAGTCCAGCAAAACAAGTTAAATTTTTAAGTTTTGCAGGATCAACTATACCTCCTGCTGCATCCCATAATTCAGTAGGCAGCCAATCAGTATTTTTATAGTTTACCCATTGATTAAGTCTAAGTTGCCTGAACGTCCGTTCTTTGGCAGGACTATCTTTAGCCTGCACTGCCGCCGCTCTGACTTTATCAATGTCAATTGTATGCCCTAATGATGGATTGGCTTTATACCAGTTATCCTCATTCCATGGATCGTCATTTTCGTTGATACCATAAATCGCGGCATAGAATGTATCATCTTTCATAATGCCTTTTCTGACACGTTCCGCATATTCATGTATCTCCCAGCCTATGCTTGTTCTGTCAGGATCATCGCCCGCTGTTGTAATTAAGAAAAACAACGGCTGCGACCTTGCGTCACCTGACCCCTGCGTCATAACATCGTACAATTGCCGGTTCGGTTGTGCATGAAGTTCATCAAATACTACGCCATGAACATTTAATCCATGTTTAGTAAATGCTTCAGCAGACAAAACTTGATAATAGCTTTTAGTAGGCTTATATATTAACCGCTTTGTCGACATTACTGGTTTTATTCTTTTCTTTAGTTCCGAGTTCTGATCGACCATTTCAACAGCCACATCAAAAACGATACTTGCCTGCTGCCTATCAGCGGCGCAGCCATAAACTTCTGCGCCCCATTCTCCGTCAGCGCAAAGCAATTTCAAACCAACACCTGCGGCTATTTCTGATTTACCATTCTTTTTAGGTACTTCAACATACGCCGTATTGTATTGTCGATAACCATTGCTTTTTAGTGTCCCAAACACATCACCTATTATTTGACGCTGCCATGGCAACAGCTCAAAATTTACACCGCGCCAAATGCCTTTAGTGTGTTTCAATGCTTCGATAAAGGCTATTGCCTTGCGGGCTTCCTGTTCCGAATACATAATTACCCACTCAACAACGAACTAAAATCATTTTCACTGTCGGGATCTGCAACAGTTATACTTGCTCTGGCTGCTGGTGATAGCCCAAACTCGGAGCAGAACGACCTGAAATTTTTCAAAGCACTGTTGCCAATAGACACTTCCGGCCGCTGTTGGTTGTATTCGCCCCGCTCTGTATTAATCGTCATTACTCGACCTTTTTCTTTCAAAACATGTTCGCACTCTACCCAAATACCATAGCTCTGACACGCGGCCGCAAAAGCTTGACCGTCAATGTTTGTTAACAATCCAAGCTTGTGCAGTTCCAGACCCAGATCCTTCCACATCTTTTTTGCATATCCATTCAGCCATGAAGGACACTCCGGCATTACCGGTTTAGGCTTTGGCTCGTTTTGATTTAGCGGCCTTTTGCCCGGATTGCCATTCAAAACTTTTAATTGAGTTGGTGTGTTTTTTCTTCCTGATGTCATTTTTGATCCCCCTCTATATTTTTATGCGAAATTTTATTCCAACTGGCGAAACGGTATAGCAAAAAGAAGGGTTCAAAGGATTTACACCCCCTACCCCTGTCCCAAGTTCTCCAAAAATATTTTCAAATTATTTTTAATTGCAAATCAAATGGTATATTACCTGTCCTCTGTCGCTGTTTTCTTATCATGACAACGTTTGCACAACGGCTGCCAATTACTCCTATCCCAAAACAGCGTTTGATTTCCCTTATGCGGTATGATGTGATCGACTACTGTTGCAGCATCAGGACACCTTGCGCAAATCGGATGCTTGTTTAAAAACAATTCTCTAGCCTTACGCCACTTATGCCCATAACCACGCTGTGCTGCTGTGCCTCTGTTATAGTCTTTGCTACGCTTATGCTTCTCACAATAGCCACGCTCTACTAATTCAGGACATCCGGGGTATGCGCATGGTCGCTTTAGTTTATTGACTGCCACAATATCACCTTCTATTTATTTTAGACCCGAGTATTGTTGTTGGCTTATTCGGGAATTTTCCAGTTTTCTTGACTTTAACAAAAGCCAACACGAACACACCACAGAATATTTCAAGACGCCTATTACCCTTATAATCATGGCTACTGTATGCAAAGCCAAACATTAGCGTCCAGGGGTTTAATATGTATAGTTCCATTTCTCCGCACCACCTTTGCAAATAAAAAAGCACCTAACCGAAGTTAAGTGCCTTTGTATTAAGTTTTATGCTAAATTTTGATGTATATTACCGTATTTTACCGCATTTTGCCCTGACTTTTATTTATGTAGCTTAACCTATCTAAGCCACGTTCTAAAACAAAACCCTGCGGTGCAAAAGTCCGCAGGGTAACTACCATCTACCGCCGCTGCAGGCCGTGAGGTAGGTGCTATGGGTAGTTATCCGCATCGTTCATACGATAAATTGCAGCTATCATATGCTGTCTTGCGGCAACGCCATAGCCAATATATAACATACGGTTTGCCACTTGCTCGGATAGTGAGCGGGTTACTGCGTATGCGTTATATCAATTTCACATTTTTACACTTTATATTATATCAAGGGTCCATGGTATCATTCTATATCATCTTTCTTAGCTCGTATAATGCCCTCGAATGGATCCTATGTATTTGCGCCCACTCATAACCCACTGCTACGCAGCACTCTTCCCAGCTGCGCCTTGAAAAATAATAGCTTTTTAATACCGCCCTGTGCCTTTCGTCCGGCAGCCTGTCGATTAGCTGTTCTGCCTCCATTCTTGCCCGCAGAAGCTCTTTACTGCGTTTTTCAATATATCGCTCTACCTCAATGAGATTGGCAACCACAGGTGCCATTTTATCCGTATTGGCACCATGTACAGGAGCAAAGGACAGCGAAGGTGTAATCTTTTCGGCAAGCGACCGCAGACGCTCCCGCTCATCTAGCAAGTCACTAATTTCTCCCGCAATGAAACGATATCTTTTTAGCTTCGATTTTATTTCTTCAATCGTCATTTGCTACCCCCTGTATCTACCGATATATGAATATAGCGTATTTTTCTTAACACCCAGCTTTTGAGCAATTGCCGGAACATCCCACCCAGCAAACCCCATTTCGAAAATTACTGTATGCATATTACCCCAATCAAACGCCTTAGATGATGCCGAATTTCCGGGCGGTCGAAACATCGGAATCCCACCGTGTTTATCCATGATATCCCTAAATACTACTTTCATAGTTTTGTGCGGCTTGTAGTGCTCTTTTCCCGCTTCTGTTTCTTTCCTTTCCCTAGCTTCCTCACGCCTACGTTGCTGCTCTTGTAAATGAGCTAAACGTGAATCTGTCGATGTTAGCGGATTTGCTGCACCTTTATACTCTTGTACTGGTGTATGTTCTCCTCTAATACAAGGATTTAAACCTATAAACGCACAATAATACCTGCCGCCACAGTTTTGCAGCCTGTAACACGTCCTGCAATCTATAACTACCTCAACATCACCCATACTATATACTCTCCTATCTCGTTGCCTATATCTCAATTTTACCACTCATTAAATCTGGTATTAATGCATCCCTCATCTCAGCTAGATATCTGCTTTCTTCCTTGTTCAAAAAATAAATGTGTCGTTTATAAGTTTCAAAAATCATTGCAATAATAGGACTTATTTCTGTTTTACTAGTATTTTCAAATTTCAAAACAGCGCTGGCCGTAAAATTTATATAGTCATCTTTTAATATTTTTTCACCAGCTATTTTTTCTATAGCTTTACTGCACACGGCAGCATCAGACGCTTTTTCATATAGCTCGGGATCCAAGCCCCAATTTTTTGCTAAGGTTTTATTTATTGTTAGTTTACACATATTTTTTTGTCTTATCACTCGGTTTAAGTCACTGATAATATCTTTATATGCTCTGTGCTTACTGTCTTTTCCAGCAGTCTCAATGTAAATGCTAGGTCTTAAATCGTAGTTTTTGGCGATTACTTCTTCACGGGTTGCACTCGCACATCTTCCAGGTTCGTTTTTCCGTTCTTCTATGCAATTTAATATAAACTCTATATGTTCTGATTCAAAAACATTAAATTCTTTTTTATAAATTCGTTGTTTGTGAGAATTACCGCCAAACTGTCCTGTTTGTTCGCGAATTTCCGTTCCGCAAAAGTCATGCATATCAACAAACTCTATTGTCGCCGTATTTTTGTTTTTCGCTAGAAATACTAAACATACGGCAATAGATGTAGAAACGAACATATTATTTGGACAGGATACTACCGCTTCGATTAAATTTTGCGAATGCAAAATTTTTATGCAGTCAATATCAGTCTTGTTATTAGGACACAAAACAGTCATTGGTAATATCAGTATTGCCTTTTCAGCCTCATGTATCGCTATTTGCATAAATGCAAAATTAGCATTGCTTTCTTCCGGCAAAACTAAAAACCGAGGATCAAATGCTGCAAAGTCTGGGTGCGACCATTTAAGATTATATGGTGGATTGCTTAAACACAGTTGCAAATTTTTCACCCCTTTTTATCGAGTATCTAGCAAAAACAATATTTTTTAAAACATCCTTATGTTCCACTGTTCCAGCAATATTTCTAATTACTAGATTAAACATAAGGTATGGTATAACTCTATCGTCTATTTCTTGACATCTAACAGTCACGTTATTGTTTTCGACCCACTGCTGGATTGTTAATGCTCCGCTACCGGCGCAAACATCAACAATCTCTGTAATATTATTGCGTTTGGCATATTTAGCCAACAGCAGGCTTATGCTTGCAGGCGTGTAATCTTGCTTAAGCGACCTTCTATCGGCTAAATAATATTGATATATCATTTGCAGCCAGTCTCTGTTCAAATCGCCATTTACTAAATCAACGAATGCTTGAAATTTATCAACTTGATTATTTAAGACTGATTTCATCAAACAATCTCCAAGGTCGTCCACATCCCCTAAATTAAAAAGTTTTAACGTTTTTTCTGTCAATTCCCTTAGATCCATGTTCTCACCTCTAGTGTTCATATACAAATTCAAATATCCATTTTATTAGATCAGGATAATTCATGTCTTCACTCCTTAATCATTACATATAGCTTGACCGTCCATAATAGCCCCACAGTTATAACAATAATGCTGTTCAGTAATATCCAACCCGCCGCCAAATACATCTGTTGCGGCATATGCGTTGCAATTAGAACAGTAATAAGCACCGCCCCCTTCCCAATGCCCGTGTTTGCATTCTTCTACAGTAGGAAAGGTCATTATAACACCAACGACTTTCATTAAACCCGCTTTCTGTCCTATAAAATATTCGTCATTGCCTGCATATGTTTCATTTCCCATTCCCTCTAAATATTTCACCAAAACATTTTTATCTATCAATTCCATATTATTCACCTTCCATAATAGCCCCGCAGTAAGGGCAGATTTTATATTTTTTACTGCCGCTGTAGATCGGGACACGCTCACCACATACGCTACAATCACCGATGGGGTGTTCAGGGTGTTCAATCCAATGCCCACGCTTACGTTCTTCTACAACTGGCATTGTATCAAGCCTATCTGCAGCGCGTTTATAACCAACTCTAATACCGTCGAAAAAACCACTCCGAGCATGGATATCCTCGGTTATGCTTATGATGCACAGTAACTCCGCTTTCGCCTCATCTACGTCTATTAATCGCATAATCTATTAACCGTCCTCTCAAATATCCATCGGGTCACAATTCTCACAGTCAGGTTCAATGTCTCCATACTGCCAACGACAATATGTACAGCAGTATTCACTGTCCCAGCAATCACAGGTAGCGTCACAATCATCACAAGGGCATTGTTCTTCTTCCATTTTTATTCACCGTCCCGTCTGTTCCATGCTGCTGCAGCTTCTTCTTCTGTTGGCTGAAATCTCCCAACAGTTGCGTCACATTCTAGATTTGTACAGATCACATAATAATAAGGATTAATTGGCGTTCTTTCCATCTTAGCTTTGCTACCGCAGAACGGACAAGGTTTTAATTTAGTCATTTCAACCCTCCTGTGAGCAATGTTATTCCAAATAACGTAAGTGTTATAGCCCCTATAGTGTGAGTAATGACATATAAGCGGCTATGTCTATCACTGCTGTCAGTCAGAAGTACCAACATAGACCAAAGAGCTGACGCTATAGCCACAATAATAGATGCTGTAACGACACAATTCATTAGTAAATAAATAAAATCCATGCTATTTATTCTCCCTCTTCCTTTATCCACTAATCATCTTCTGGAATGCTCTCGGTTTCGTCTATATTTTCTTCATATTCACTTTTGCTAATTATCATAGCTTTTGTGCCACCGCTCATGCTTATTAAAGCGTTTATAGCTGTTTCTTCCCAATGGTTTAAGTCTGTCTCAGAAATGAATTTACTGAATTCTGCACCAAATTTCATGTAAATATCGTTGTCAGATTTCAAATAAATCGTTATAGTATATGGCATTGTTATTCACGCTCCATTCTTACCCAACGCTTTTTGTTCTTAGGCATAAATTCAGAAGGTCTATGTAATACTGCTAAATTTTTTACATTTAAAGTTTCTATTCGGCAGACTTTACAATGCACAGTACCTTGACTTTTACAATCAGGGCACCAACTTTCATACTTTATTTCAGGTTTTTTCATCTACTCCACCGCCTTAGTCGCAGACATATTTTTTATTAACATACGCTTTAATATCTGCAGGATCAAATGCTCTGTCACATTTTGGGCAGCAGGGCAACATAGCATTATTACCCCGCCCCATATTCTTTTCCATTTCTTTAATTGCTACTCTGTATGGTTTATAGCTGTGGGCTATTTTCCAAAACCGTCTAGCACTTTCCATGTATCTACCCCATTCACGGTTTTGCCGTTCTTCAAAAATTGCGACCATGAGCATTGCTGCAAACGGATCTACAATAGCACCGCATCGGTCGCAAAATATGAGATGACTTTCTTCATCTATGCAAAGTTGTGGTTTGACATAATCAACACCATATTTATTATTTTCATAACATTTACAGGCCGAAAAAAACTTCTTTTTTGATACCATACCTACAAGACTTCTAATTTTCTCCACTACTCCACCGCCTTAAACTTCTCTAAAATCAATATCCGGGTACTTATAAAGCAGCATCTTCTTTTTGATCAGATACACCTGCGTCCGCATACCCTTTGTATCGACGTAATATATATGCCCGTCAGCTTCCGTCACCTTAAAATCAGCTCGATAAATAATCGGCCTTATCTTTTTACCGTCTCTCTTATAACCAGGCTGTAAAACAAATTTTGGCTGTAGTTCAACCTCTTTTACTGTACCTTCGCGCATCATCCAGTGTAACTGCCAGTAATAGTCAGCTTCTTTTTCGCTGTCAAACCGTATGCCGTCTACTTCCGTAATTTTATTCTTATACTTCATAATCGGTTCACAACATGGTAAAGCCGAAGCAGGCGTTACACTGTCAGAACGAACTTTACTTATAAGGTGTGCCGGCAGTTCATTCCACGTCGTCATTTATTACTACCGCCGATAACATAATTTCTAGAGCTTTCTTCTCTCGCCTTAACCGGGCATTTTTACCGCCGAGCTGACTATTTTTCCGACGCAGATGTTTGAGTTCCGTCAAAGCCTGCAGAAGTACTGACTTTAATACCGGTATATATTGATCCTCCGGCTCATCTTTAATCATTGCCATCATGGCTTTTATATCCAAGGATTTCACATTTAACCACTCCAAACTTATATTTAAAAGGCCGCCCCCCTACGGGTTAATCACCTCCGCAGGGGTATACTTCCCTTTATGCTTGTATATAGTTAGTATGCGCGGCCGTTTTAACTAAAAACAAACTAATTGTTCAAATTTCTGCGGCTTGAGCATTTCGGTTTTAGCTTTATTGTAAAACTCCTTAGATAACTCAAATCCATAACTGTTTCTACCTAATTCCATAGCCGCTCTTAATGTTGTCCCACTCCCTGCTACTGGATCTATAACCACGTCACTTGGGTCTGTAAAGATTGTTATTAACTGCTTCAACAAATTAACTGGCTTTTGTGTCGGATGTATTTTAGGATATGTTTTTGTATCCTTTACCCAGTTAAACCAATTAAAAATCATTTTTCCATTATTATTAAATTTCGGTAGTTTTTCCCTGTATAACACCAAAGCGTATTCAGTAGCACCAACAACACGCATATTTGCTTTTAATACCTGTGCTGAAAAGTTTTTGATGAAAATTAAAGGAATGTGTTTTTTAAACCCATGTTTTTCTGCATACTGAATTACCATCGGCATTTGTTCAAATGAGCAAAAAACTATCATGCACGGAGCTTTCCCTTTTTCTTTAGGCTCTTTTTTTAATAAGCGATTACAAAAATGAAAGTATTCTGCAATGTTAAAATTATGATCTGTATTGAAAAAAGCTTTACCTGCAAATTTGCTTTCACCTTTTTTATTATCGCCATCTACATACCACATTGGATTAGATCCGTAAGCATTTGCTCCAAGGTTGTACGGTATATCCGCAATTACTAACTGTGCCTTGGGAATCCCATACCGTTTAAAATTTTGAAAATTATCACAATAAAATTCTGTCTTTATTTTCATTGCTTGCCTCCTAAAGTTGACTGTATATCAAAATGGTTCTGACTTATTAGTGTTCAACTTGTCAAAATGTTCTTCGCCTAAAATCTGTAGTTCTGCCATATCTGCAGCAAGGTTATATATTTTTGCATGCTTATTATTTCCATGTGTATCGGTAACCTTAGCTCTAAATTCGGCAATAGTCCCTAAGAAACAACCACAAGACACTGTTATACCTTTGTCTTTATTTTTGAAAAATGTCGTAAAACTAAATCTACTACCAATGCGACCGATCAATAAATAGTCAGCGTTGCCGCACACCCAAGCGTTGCCGTACACCCAAGCGTCGTCGCACACCCTAGCGTTGCCGCACACCCAAGCGTTGCCGTACACCCAAGCGTCGTCGCACACCCTA
>OGFK01001678.1_pt1 | contig 13395 bp, 8 predicted proteins | sample 1570931 | NCBI WGS metagenome assembly OGFK01 (sample SAMEA2581935, study PRJEB24529) | metagenome | biome: Human gut stool | place: China | collected 2011
GGATTTGTATGATAAGATCTTATCACTTCCAAAGGACAAGCGCGATAAAATCGGGACTTCTAGTTTGGTAACCCGTCTCACTTCTGATACCTATCAAATTCAGGTTGGGATCAACCAATTCTTGCGCCTCTTTTTGAGGGCACCGATCATTGTCTTTGGTTCTATCATCATGGCCTTCACCATCAGTCCCAAATTAACCCTTTGGTTCTTGGGGATGGTAGCGATTTTAACCCTGATTATTGTGATCATGTCACGGATTGTCAATCCTCTTTTTGCCAAGATTCGGAAAATCACAGACCGGATGGTTACGGTGACGCGTCAGCAATTTCAAGGGATGCGGGTGATTCGGGCCTTTGGACAACAGGCTGGTGAATTAGAGGATTTTAGAGAGGTCAATCAGGACTACAAGATCTGGCAAATTCGCGCTGGTATCTGGTCTAGTTTGGTGAGTCCCTTGACCTTCCTTGTGGTCAATACGACCTTGGTTTGTGTCATTTGGCAGGGACAATTGAATATCTCTGCTGGCCTTCTAACCCAAGGGATGTTGGTCGCTTTGGTCAATTATTTATTACAAATTTTAACAGAATTGATCAAACTCGCTATGCTGGTCACGTCTTTAAATGTCAGCTATATTTCAGCCAAGCGTGTCCAAGAGATTTTTGATTTGAAGGAAGAAGACCTCTTAGAAGCTTTGCCAGAAGAAACTGCAAGAGAGCAAGAAGCGATCAGCGCCCAGAAAGTTTCTTTCACTTATCCAACGGCTTCAAGCCCAGCTCTAGAAAATATTTCCTTTGATCTGGATCATGGACAGATGTTGGGAATTATCGGTGGTACAGGATCTGGGAAATCCACCCTGGTTCAGTTATTGAGTCATTTGTATGCTGTGAGTCAGGGGAAATTAGCCCTCTATCATCAAGGTCACTCTCCTAAAACTCTTAAGGAGTGGCGGGAGTGGGTAGCTGTTGTCCCACAGAAGGCAGAGCTCTTTAGAGGAACCATCCGCTCGAATCTCTTACTTGGAATGGAAGAAGGTCTATCGGATGATGATTTGTGGTGGGCGCTAGAAACAGCTCAGGCGGCTGATTTTGTCCGTGAAAAAGAAGGACAACTCGATGAGCCAGTGGAAGCCTTTGGCCGAAATTTCTCAGGAGGCCAACGTCAGCGGTTGACCATTGCGCGTGCCCTTTTGAAGAAGGCTCCTTTCTTAATTTTGGATGATTCGACCTCTGCCTTGGATTATTTGACGGAAGCACGTCTCTTAAAATCGATAAAAGAAGAATTGAGTGATACAAGTTTGATCCTAGTATCTCAACGAACCAATAGTCTCAAGTCTGCTGATCAGATTTTGGTCTTGAACAAGGGACATCAAGTAGGACTGGGAAATCATGATTTCCTCTTGTCTACCAATGAGATTTATCAAGAAATTCATTATTCACAACACGGGAGGGAGGAAGCATGAGTCAAAAACGCCCTAGTTATTTAAAACGTCTGTTTAGAGATTTTGCTCACCATCCCGGGCTCCTGATTCTAGCTAGTCTCGGAACCATCGCTCAAGTGGCCTTAACGGTTTGGTTACCGATCCTGATCGGACATGCAGTTGATTTAGTCATCAATCCTCAAGGGATGACAGTCTTATGGCCTGTTTTGATCCAAATGGTTCTGGTCATTGTGGCCAATACCTTGATCCAATGGATCAATCCTCTTGTCTACAATCAATTGGTCTATCGGTTTAGCCAAAGCCTGAGAGCAGAAGTGATGGAAAAAGTACACCGATTGCCCTTGTCTTATCTAGATAGACAAGGGAGCGGGGACTTTGTCAGTCGTCTCACGACCGATGTAGAGCAACTCAATAGTGGTCTTCTGATGGTCTTTAACCAGTTCTTTGTTGGCCTCTTAACCATTCTTGTCACCATCGTGACCATGGCAGAATTGGATTTCTTTATGATGGTGGCGGTTCTGGTCTTGACCCCTTTATCCCTGGTGATTGCTCGTTTTATTGCTAAGCGTTCTTATACGCTTTTCCAAAAGCAGACCAAGGCGCGTGGTCTTCAAACTCAGTTGATCGAAGAGTCCTTGACCCAGGAAAGTTTGATCCAGTCCTTTAATGCTCAGGATCAATTCCGTACGGCTTTTAAGGGGACGAATGAAAGCTATGCCAATTATTCCCAATCCGCTGTCTTTTATTCCTCAACTGTCAACCCTGCCACTCGCTTTGTGAATGCCTTGATTTATGCGGTAGTGGCTGGATTTGGTGCTGTACGCATTATTTCGGGATCTCACTTTACTGTCGGTCAATTGGTGACCTTCCTCAATTATGTCAACCAATACACCAAGCCCTTTAATGATATCTCCTCTGTCTTGTCAGAACTCCAAAGTGCCCTTGCCTGCGCAGAGCGCTTGTACAGCGTCTTGGATCAAGCTGAGATCGAAGAGACGGGTCATCAAGTTCTGGAAAGTCAGGATGTTAAAAGTGCGATTGGTTTTGAACACGTCACATTTGGCTATGATTTGGGGAGGACCTTGATCAAAGATTTAACCATTCAGTTTCCAGCTGCCAGTAAAGTGGCCATTGTAGGGCCTACAGGAGCAGGAAAATCGACCTTAATTAATCTGCTCATGCGTTTCTACCCTGTTAATTCTGGAGAGATCACGATTGATGGGGTACCAATTACGGACTATACTCGTGCTTCTTACCGCCAACAATTTGGTATGGTTCTGCAAGAAACCTGGCTCAAGGTCGGGACCATTCATGAAAATATCGCCTTTTCTCGTCCAGATGCAACTAGAGAAGAAGTCATAGAAGCAGCCAAAGCAGCCAATGCAGATTTCTTCATTCGGCAGTTGCCACAAGGGTACGATACGTATCTTTCAGATGCTGGAGAGTCTTTGTCCCAAGGTCAACGCCAACTCTTAACGATTGCGCGGGTTTTCCTTTCAGTTCCTAAGATTTTGATCTTAGATGAGGCGACATCCTCCATCGATACTCGGACTGAGGTCTTGATTCAAGATGCCTTTAATCAGCTCATGAAGGGACGGACCAGCTTTATCATTGCTCACCGCTTGTCGACCATTCAAAATGCCGATATGATCCTTGTCATGGTGGATGGCGATATTGTTGAGCATGGCACTCATGAAGAGCTAATGCAAGCACAAGGTGTTTACTACAAGATGCAGACAGCTCAGCAACAGATTAGTTAGAATGTAAACAAACCATTTTTAATGTAAAATAAGTATAGTGATTCTGCAAAGAAATAAATATCTACCCAATTTGTATAACGAATTAAGAGAACATTAAAACTTTCCGCTGTGAGAAAAGTGCCTGAAACAATTTAGTTTCAGGCACTCGGAATTATTGAGACTTTAGGCTCAATAATTAGTCTTGGAACTTCGCAGAAGTTCGCTGACGTCCGTACTCACCTTAGGAAAGTTTTTAATATGTCTATATCTTCAATCTAAGCATTTTCAAGTCTGAAAATGCTTTTTTCGTCTAAAAAAGCATCTAGCAAAATTGCTAGATGCTTCAGGAACCACTCGTTTTTATCTTTTTAAACGTTTAAAACCTTATCCAAGAATTCTTTCAAACGTGGGTGTTGGGGGTTGTCGAAGATTTGGTCTGGTTTGCCGTCTTCGAGGAATTCACCGTCTGCGGTGAAGATGACGCGGTTGGCTACTTGGCGGGCAAATCCCATCTCGTGGGTAACGATGATCATGGTCATGCCTTGCTCTGCCAACTCTTTCATAACGTTCAATACATCTCCAACCATCTCAGGGTCAAGGGCAGAAGTAGGTTCGTCAAAGAGCATAATATCTGGATTCATGGCGAGTCCACGGGCAATGGCCACACGTTGTTTTTGACCACCGGAAAGGCTGTTCGGATTGGCATCGGCTTTATCTGCGAGTCCAACTTTTTCCAATAATTCCATCCCGACTTTTTGAGCTTCTTCACGGGTCATCAGTTTGTGCTCTACTGGCGCAAACATAATGTTTTCAAGGACGCTCATGTGAGGGAAGAGGTTGAAGTGTTGGAAAACCATCCCGATATTTTCACGGACCAAATCAACATTGGTTTTTGGATCGGTTAGATCATATCCATTTACGGTAATTTGACCTTTTGTCACTTCTTCGAGGAGATTGAGACTACGAAGGAAGGTCGATTTACCAGAACCGGACGGTCCAATAATGCAGACCACATCCCCTTCGTAGAATTTTGTTGAGATTCCTTTTAAGACCTCATTTTCACCATAGTATTTGTGGAGGTCATGGACATCAATTTTTAATTTAGCCATTAGTTAACCTTCTTTTCTAATTTTTTTGCAAATCGTGTTAGCAAGGTGATAATCACGAGGTAGAAGACGGCAAGGATCGCATACATCTTGAAACTTTGGTAGTTTCGAGCAATGATGATCTTACCAGTTTGGAAGAGTTCTACCAATCCGATCGCAGAAACGATAGTCGTATCTTTCAGGGCAATGACGAATTGGTTAACAAAGTTTGGAAGCATGAGTTTGGTTGCTTGTGGCAAGATGATCTTGCGCATGGTCTTGCCATAAGAGATCCCAAGGCTTCGGCTAGCTTCCATCTGTCCAATCGGTACAGCTTGGATCCCACCACGAACAATTTCTGCAATATAGGCAGCAGCATTGAGGGAGAGGGCGATGGTACCTGCAACAAAGTCGTTGATTGGGGATTGATGACCTGTGACCGATTCAATCAAGTTTGGAATTCCCCAGAAGATGAAGGCAGCAAGGATCATCAATGGGATCCCACGAATAACATCGACAAAGATTTCTGCTGTCCAGCGGAGCCATTTATAAGGGCTAACACTAAACATCCCAAAGATAACACCGATCACCATAGCAATCGCGAAAGAGAGAAGTGCAAGGGCTAGAGTCACACCCAAACCACTTAACAATTGTTTGTAGTTGTTTTGGAGCAAGCCCCAAATCGTTGTTTCATCTACGGCTGTACTTGAAGTAGATTTGCTATCTGATTTAAGGTATTTATCAAGAATCTTTTGGTATTGACCGCTTTTCTTCAAGTTTGCAAGACCGTTATTGAACATTTCGATCAATTCAGGATTTTCACCCTTCTTAACGGCAAATGCTAGTTGACCACTTGGAGTTCCTTCGATAGGTGTTTTGAATTTGCGTCCTTGTTTAATAGCGTATTTGATAACAGGTTCGTCATCCATGATCGCTGCGACAGAACCAGAATTCAAACTGTCATACATAGAAGCTCCGTCAGAGAACGTTTTGATCTTGTAACCATATTTCTTTTGGTTTTCTTCAAGGAAGTTTTGTGAGGAAGTACCGTTTTTAACACCGACTGTCTTTCCTTTTAGGTCATCATATGAATCAATCTTGCTGCTTTCTTGAACGGCTAGAATAGAATTGGCCGTGTAGTATGGTTCAGAAAAATCAAATGTTTCTTTCCGAGCATCTGTTACGGTCATCCCTGCGATCATTCCTTGCGCATGACCAGATTGGACATCACTTACCGCTGCGTCAAATCCAGGGTTATCAATCTCGATGGTAAATCCTTGGTCTTTGGCAATAGCCTTGATCAAGTCCATATCGATTCCTGTGTATTTGTTTTTTCCATTTTGGAAGACAAATGGTGCAAAGGAAGAATCACTTGAAATGCTATATTTTGATTTTTTAGGAGTTGCTTTTTGACCAGCAGGAGTAGTTGTTTCTGGAACGGCACTGTTACTTGATGATTGGCTTTCACCTGTCCATTTCTTGATGATCTCATCAAGTGTTCCATCAGCTTTCATTTGAGCGAGGGCCTTGTTAAATTCAGTGATCAACTTTTCATGATTTCCACCTTTTTTAACACCAAAGGCAAAGCCACCGACTGCTTCCCCGTCCATATTGATAGCTAGGTCCTGACCCTTTTGAATGGCATATTGAATGACGGGTTGATCATCCATGACTGCATCCACTGCACCAGCTGATAAACTGTTGTACATGAGATCGCCAGTATCAAAAGTCTTGATCTTGTAGCCGTACTTGTCCTTGTTTTTATCGAGGAAGCGTTGGGCTGCAGTGCCGTTTTTAACACCGACTGTCTTCCCTTTTAATTGGCTGTACTTAGTGATTTTATCAGCTTTTTTAGTCGCAATGACAACTTTTGTATCGTAGTAAGTATCAGACATGGTGAAGACTTTTTCACGTTCTGTTGTTTTGGTCATCCCTGCCATGATGGCATCCGCTTGACCAGCTTGAACTGCATTGACCGCTGCATCAAATCCAGGGAAGGATTTGTCCAAATCCCAGCCATTGATCTCAGCGACCTTGTCCAAGATTTCTACGTCAATTCCTTTATAGGTTTGATCTGAATCCTTAAATTCAAATGGTGCATACGCTGTATCGAAAACGACCTTGATCGTTTCAGCATGAGCATGACCAGCGAATGCAACGAATGGAAATAAGAAAAGCAAACATGCTAGTAATTTTTTCTTCATTTCTGTCTCCTTATAATTCTTTTCTCTTTGGGGATTTGACCCATGAGCACATTGACCAAAGGATGGCCTTAAAAAAACAAATCATCCATACCAAATCGAGTATGAATGGCCTTATGTTTTTCTACAAGAACTATTATATCAGAAAAGACTTTGCTTTGCAAGAAAAATCGAGTTTTCATGTTAGGTTTTCTAACATGAAACGATATTGCGGCTCTAGATTTTCTTTGCTACAATGGACCTATCAGATAAATGGAGGTTGATCATGAAGAAAGGAAAGATCATTCAGGATATAAAAACAAACACATCTATGCCAGTTCTTATTTCTACACTATTCTATGTATTTTTAGCCTCCTTCTTTATAGAAGGGGGACTATGGCTTAGTAGTGAATTGGTGGGACCATTTTCCTTAGTGATAGGTTTTCTAGTGGAGTTCTTTTCGCCAGGAAATGGGACAGCAAGTATTCAAGAATTTTTCTACCATTATCTTCTCTATTATGAGCTTTTCAGTTTTGTAATCATACTATTTCTCTTTATTTTTTGGGTGAAGGTCATAGAGAAGAATGCTTTATCAAGCTTAGGCTTTGTAAAAAGGAATTGGCTTAAGTATCTAGGTTGGGGGATCATGTTTTCCCTTGTTCAAATGGGAGTGATCGCGCTTGTCTACCAAGTAAGTGGAATTGGGTCTTTTGAGCTTAATGAATTAAGTTTAGAACCCCTCCTCTTTATCCTAGGCTTATTCCCATTTTGGCTTCTCCAAGGGGGGACGGAAGAAGTGGCCACACGAGGTTGGCTCCTGACTCGGATTGCTGCAAGAACTAATCTGCCTTTAGCGATCGCGATTTCTAGTAGTCTCTTTGGCATTCTGCATATGGGAAATGCAGGAGTGACCTTCTTATCCGTTCTGAATATCATCCTTGATGGGGTGCTAGCTGGTCTGCTTTTTATCTATACCGATAGTATCTGGCTAGTGGTCGCCCAACACGGCACTTGGAACTATGTACAAGGAAATCTCCTTGGTTTTCAAGTCAGTGGCACAGGCGCAGATGCGTCTATCTTTAGCTTTACCATGGGATCTGGACCCGACTGGTTGACCGGAGGGACATTTGGAGCAGAAGGATCAATCATTACCACTTTGGTTCTTCTTGTATCCCTAGTGATTGTTTATCGCTTAGGGGAAAGGAAAGAAAAGTTTGATGACTAACCTCTGTGTAATGTCTGAAAGTCATATATGAAAAAGACAAACACCAAAAATGACGTTTGTCTGCGTTTTGAGCCGAACACATAATGATGAGTTCGGCTTTTTCTATATAATAATGGGAATGATTAGTTTCACTTGTGCACCATTATGAATATTTTCTAAATGCATAGTTCCATTATGAAGTTTCATGACACGTTTCACGAAAGATAAACCAAGTCCAAAGTGACTTTCTTGAGAGGGTGTTCTTGCTTGGTCCTCTTTATAGAAAAGATTTCCAGCATGTTGTAATACATTTTTTGAAAAACTAGATTGATTATTCCATATGGTTAGAACTAATTGACCATTGTCTTGTGACATTGTTAGCTGGATCTTTGCATCATTATCTTGTTGATGTTGTATTGCATTATTAATAATATTGGTGATTGCTCGGAAAAATAGATTGGAATGAATTGCAATTTGTGTCGATGGAGTTACTGTATTTGAAAAAACAAAATTCGTATTTCTAGGGAGTAAAGGAGTGATCTGTTCCTTCAATTGATGAGTTACTTGTTTAATTGATATATTTTCAAGTTGGATATCATGGTCGTAAAAAGTTTTGGAATATTGGATAAAGTGGTTAAAATAATCGTTTAACTGAATACTTGCTTGTTCAAGGTCTTTTAGACATTCCATTGTTTGAGGTGTTTGCTCAGTGGATTGTAAAAATTCAGCATTTCCTCTGATGACAGTTAGAGGGCTACGAAGATCATGTGCAGCGCTAGATACTTGAAACATGAGTTCTTTTTTTTGATCTTTTTCATTTTGAATTCTATTTTTTATTTCAGATTGCATTTTTTCGATCAGATCGTTTGTTTCAATGAATTCTTTAATCTGCAAATGGTGATGTTCATTTTTGGTGAAATATAGTCCACTATGATAAACCATGTTCATTTCTTTTTGAATCTTGGTTAATAATTGTCTAATATTTATTACAATGATAAAAATTAAAATGATGCAAAGATAAATCCAAGAACTGACGCTAAAAAATAAAGCAAAGCGATTGGCATTTTTCTCATTAATTCCAGATACAGAAGATAGAAGAGCTGGAACTATGTAAAAAAGTATCAGACATAGAAGAAATTGCCAAATGATTTTAAGGTAGGTACGCTTAATGAGTTGCTTGATTGTCAATTCTTTTTCCATTTGTATCCACCTCCCCAAACGGTTTTGATGGGATCAATTTGATGAATCTTAAATTTTTGTCTAATTTGATAGATGTATTCAGTGATGGATCGTAGTTGTGCATCAGAGTCTACAGGATAGAGGTAATTGTAAAGTTCTTCTATGCTAAATATTCGGTTCTCATTTTTTGCTAAAAGATAAAGTAAATCAAACTCTCTCTTGGTCAATGAAATTCTCTTTGATTGATAATAAACTTCTTGACTATCTCGATAAAAAGTTATATTTGACTCCATCTCTTCTTTAGAGGAATGGTGTGATCTTTCTTCTCTACGAAGATGCATTTGAATTCTTGCAATTAATTCTTTAATGCTGAATGGTTTTGTGATGTAATCATCTGCCCCAGCTTGTATTCCATTTAGTAAATCTTCTTCAAAATCTTTAGCGGTTAGAAATAGGATTGGAGTAGCAATTTGTGAACGAATGGAACGACAGATTTCTAAACCAGAAATAGGCATCATGACGTCAAGTAAAATTAGATCGAATCCAGTAAAGTCACAGATATTAATCTCCTCTATATTTTTACGAGTTTCCACGTGAAAGTTGTTCGCTTTTAATGTATTCGCTATTAATCGTAAGATTTTTTCATCATCGTCAATGGCTAAAATTTTATACTTCATAGTTCCTCCAATTATATGAGCATATTATAGCAAATATAGAATGTAATTTGTTGAAAATGAAAAAAATAATTATTCTGAGAATTTCCTGATTTTCTCCTGTTATACTTGCTCCAAGTGAAGATGGATTTTCACTAAAAGTCAGAAAGGAAAAAGAATGAATGATAACAATTCAAAAGCTACATAAGGAATATAATAATAAAATTGTCCTTCAAAACGTGTCTTTCAAAGCCAAAAAAGGTGAGATTACTGGATTGATTGGACCGAATGGATCTGGAAAATCAACTTTAATTAGAATTTTACTTGGTTTAGAAAATAGTCAAATGGGAATGGCTTTGATCGATGGAAAAAAATACTCTCAATTGGGGGATAATCCTTTTTGTATTTGTGGATCATTCCTAGATAGTTGTCAACCTTATCCAACAAGAACCGGATTTCAGCATCTTCGGTGGATTGGCTTGGCTTGTGGCGTTGACAAAAATAGGTGCAACGAATGTTTAGAGTTGGTGGGGTTAAGTGAAGCTAAAAATAAAAAAGTAAAAGACTATTCATTAGGAATGAAGCAACGTCTTGGTTTAGCAACAGCCTTATTAGCAAATCCTGACATCTTAATTTTAGATGAACCAATCAATGGACTAGATCCAGAAGGAATACGCTGGGTACGCAATTTTTTGCAGTCTTTTGTCAATGAAGGTAAGACTGTATTAATGACAAGTCATTATATGAGTGAGTTAGAATTAACTGTAGATCATTTGGTTGGGATTTCTAATGGGAAGATTGTTATTGATGCTCCTACCAAAGACATTTTGAAACAGTTTGGATCTTTTGAGGAGGCATATTTTAAGGCACTCGAAGGGAAAGAAGGTGAATAATATGTTGAAGCGTTCCTTTTTTAGTGACCTCTATAAATATTGTAGTTTACCTACTTTTAAATTCACTTTTTTTCTTATTTTAGGAGTCAGCATATTTTTTTCAATTCAAAATATCCAGGTGATAAATGCTTTAGTAGAAGGAAATGGACAGGATGTTAACCTTGATCCATCTATGCTATCATCGAATCCAGTCTATACAGTCAGGGATGCTCTCTTATCCTCACCCTACCAAGCAAGTGTTATTTTCTTACCAATCTTGGTTTCACTTGTTTATTCAACCCATTACCAATTTGGTGATGATAATTTTACTCAGTTATTGATCCCAAACTGGAAAGTTCGTCTTACTGGGTTTATTGCAAGTTCGATTGTCTTATCGTTACTTGCTACTTTAATATTTTCTATAGTAAACGCTATTATTTTACTCGTTTTTCTAGATTCAACTTTAAAGAATTATTTAGAATTTACTTTGTTTTTAGATGTTACGGTAAGAGTTATGATATTTGCAATCGTTCTTACTTTATTAGCTTTACTTTTCGTAATAGTAACGAAAAAATCAATGACTTCATTAATTGCAGATGTTTTATTATTGGTAATCACTTTATCAGGTATTCTAAGAGGAATTTCCTCTAAAATAGAAAATCTCTTGCCTTTGATTGGAGCAAAGTCATTTGCTTTTGGCCGAATTGAAGGAGCCCAAACGAGCCAATTGTATGGATTTACACTTTTAGTAGTAGAAGGGATCTTGTTCTTGGTATTTATAATGGTTGTAGAAATGATTCGAATGAGGAGGAAGAATGGCAAGAATATTTTTTAGTCTTATCGTCAAAAAATATAGTTTAAAACCCGTAAAGTACCAGATAGCTATCCAGTCACTTTTGATAGGTTTTGTGTGTCTCTTAGGCGTTTTACCGGTTTCAATCAATGATACTGTTGTACAATTATCTATAAAGCAAGCTCTTGTTTTTGCATCAATGCTCTCTGTTAGTATTGGGTGTGTTAATGCATTTGTTGAGTTACAATCACACGAAACAAAACTAGTTTATTTGGTAAGTGGAAAAAGGATCTTAAGTTCAATTCGGATCCTGTTCGTAGAGTTATGTGATGTACTACTCCAATCAACCTTAAATTTCATTGTACTGCTTATATGGTTTCATTTTTTTAGTAGCAAAAATGGTGTCAGTTTAGAAATTTTCAGTTTCTATTTGATTGGCTCCATCCAATATTTTTTGATTTCTTACTTCTTAAGTTATTTTTTCAAAAGTCCAATGGGGAGTTTAGCTATTTTGCTGCTATTTCCTATTTTGGTACAACCATTCATAGAAAGAGTAGTGGAACCATTGACTAGTTATCTATTTTATAATATTATTGCGGAAACAATATTAGGGAGAGTTTCCTCTTTGCAACTCTGTACGTACGTTATCGGACTTGTATGCTCACTTGGAGCAACTCTCTACCTCTTAGTAAGGAACCAAGAAGTTAAGTAGTAAATTGATTTCGTAAAAATAATACTGATGAGCAAACCTTGCTAATTTTGTATATCATGGACACTGATGTTTATTACGTATTGCATTGTTTTAGAATAAAAGACAAGACTTTCGAAGTAATTGCGAGAGTCTTGTTTAGTTTTCACGCTAATGCGTGTCCAATTAATTATTTTGTAATATGTTGTTTTCCCTTTCATTCCTCATCTCAGAGAATTCTAGTGATTTATGGTAAAATAAGGTCTATAAATGTGAGGTCAAAGAGATGATTAATCGAGTAACAGATAATAAATTTAAACTAGTATCGAAATACCAACCGTCTGGGGATCAACCGCAGGCCATTGAACAGTTGGTAGATAACATCGAGGGTGGAGAAAAGGCCCAAATCCTGATGGGGGCGACTGGTACGGGGAAGACCTATACCATGAGCCAGGTCATCGCCCAAGTCAATAAACCGACCCTGGTCATCGCCCATAATAAAACCCTAGCAGGTCAGCTCTATGGGGAGTTCAAGGAATTTTTCCCTGAAAATGCGGTCGAGTATTTTGTTTCCTACTATGATTACTACCAGCCAGAAGCCTATGTGCCATCGAGCGATACCTATATTGAAAAAGATAGCTCGGTCAATGATGAAATTGACAAGCTTCGTCACTCCGCAACATCAGCTTTGTTGGAGCGTAACGATGTGATCGTTGTGGCTTCTGTCTCTTGTATCTATGGTTTGGGTTCGCCTAAGGAATATGCCGATAGTGTGGTGAGTCTGCGTCCAGGTCTGGAGATTTCTCGTGATAAACTGCTCAATGATTTGGTGGATATCCAGTTTGAGCGCAATGATATTGATTTCCAACGGGGAAGATTTCGCGTTCGTGGGGATGTGGTGGAGATTTTCCCAGCTTCTCGTGATGAACACGCTTTTCGAGTAGAGTTTTTCGGGGATGAGATTGACCGTATCCGTGAGGTTGAGGCTTTGACAGGTCAGGTATTGGGAGAAGTCGATCATTTGGCGATTTTCCCTGCCACTCACTTTGTGACCAATGACGACCACATGGAAGTAGCGATTGCTAAAATCCAGGCCGAGTTGGAGGAGCAGTTAGCTCTCTTTGAAAAGGAAGGTAAACTCCTCGAAGCGCAACGTTTGAAACAACGGACAGAGTACGATATTGAGATGCTGCGTGAGATGGGTTATACAAATGGGGTTGAGAACTACTCTCGTCACATGGATGGTCGTAGCGAAGGAGAGCCTCCTTATACGCTTCTCGACTTCTTCCCAGATGATTTCTTGATCATGATTGATGAAAGTCACATGACCATGGGGCAAATCAAGGGTATGTACAATGGAGACCGTTCGCGTAAGGAAATGTTGGTCAATTATGGTTTCCGTTTGCCGTCTGCATTGGATAATCGTCCTCTTCGTCGTGAGGAGTTTGAAAGCCATGTGCATCAGATTGTTTACGTTTCAGCGACACCAGGTGACTATGAAAATGAACAGACCGAGACAGTGATCGAGCAAATCATTCGTCCAACGGGACTCTTGGATCCAGAG
>OGFK01001711.1_pt1 | contig 13226 bp, 6 predicted proteins | sample 1570931 | NCBI WGS metagenome assembly OGFK01 (sample SAMEA2581935, study PRJEB24529) | metagenome | biome: Human gut stool | place: China | collected 2011
TTTTTATAAAAAGCTAATAAGGCGATCTTGTGTGTTAAATTTAAGAGTAGCATAGAATAGAATAAATGCGTGATATCTGTTTTTGTGCGCCAAATATTGATCTTACGTGTTAAATTTTGGAGCAAAGAGTTAAATTTGATATCAGCGCAACTATAAAACCAAAATTTGTGTTAAATTTTAGATTTGAGCGATTCTGCGTGATAAATTTAAGAGCTAGTAGATAAAACACGCCTGAAAGCTATTTTTCAAGCTAAAGTGCGTAATTAAATTTTATCGTTAAAAAGTGTGTGGGTATCTAGTGTATAGTTTTTAGGCATAAAGATCGGTGAGTCTAAAATTTCAAGCAAGCCATCATCAAATGAGAGAAATTCCACTACTCTTTTTGGCTTTCCGGCGGTTTTTATGCTCATATCGGCTAGGCGAAGTATCTTTACGATCTGCATTTTATCTGCCGTCCATTCAGAAAAAGCTAGAAATTTAGAGTCCTCTGAAAACAAAAAGCAAGCAGTCGCTCTCTCGCTAAGTAAAATTTGAAGCGTATCGTCATCTTTAACTAAATTTTGATCCAAATTTGATAGTCTTTTTGCGTGGTTTGAAGGCTCATTTTTTAAATTTAGACAGTGCTCGCTATTTACAAAAAGTCGTAGCTCGCCAAGGGTTGGAGCGCCCATAGCGAGCTCACAGCCTTCAAATTTAGCGCTAAATTTGCTATCCTTGCTGCACGCGTTTGCCTCGTAGTCCCAAGCCGAGCTCATAAATTTACCTATTAAATTTGCCAGCCATGGCTTTGTAGATATTTAGCTCATCTTGTAAAAGCGTGTATTTTGCTTTTAAAAGCCCTATTTTGGCCTCTAGCTCGCTATTTTTAGCCTCTAAAAACTGCTTTAGCTCGACCTTGCCGTAAGAGTATTTTAGCTCGTAAATTTTTGAAATTTCCTCGTAGTTTTTTATCTGCTCTTGGTAGTTTGCAAGCAGTGCTTCATCGTTTAGGTAGCCTTTGTAAAATGCGTCTATCTCGTTTAATGCGCTATTTAGAGTGCTTATGTAGTTTAGCTTTGCAAGCTCGAAATTTGCCTCGCTAACCTTTAAATTTGACTTTAGCTTGTGGTAGTTTAAAAATGGTAAATTTAGAGCGATGTTGCCATTTAGAAATTTAAGGCTAAATGCTTCCTCTTTTTTGTCGGTGCTGCTTTTGAGGCTAGCTCCTAGCGTGATGCTTGGATAAAACTCTTTTTGGCTCGCTTTGTAGTTTAAGATGCCCTCCTCTATGCGGTAAATGGCCGCTTTTAGATCAGGGCGGTTTGCTATGGCGCTTGTTGGCACTTCAAGATCAACGCCCACTCTTTTAACGGGACTTAGCGTGAGGCCTTCAAATTTAAGCTCAAATTCTGGCCTCTCATTTAGCAAAATCCTAAGCGTTTTTTTGGCACTCACTAGCTCTTTTTTGGCACTTTCTATCTTATTTTGAGCGCTTAAGAGCTGCGAGTTTATCTGTTTTAGGCTTAGCGCCTCCTCTTTGCCAAGCTTAAATTTAAGCCCAACTATCTCATTTAGCTTGTTATAAATTTCTAAAATTTGCTCATAAGTTTTTATGCTCTCGTTTAGATATAAAATTTGAAAATAGGCGTCTGCCACGGAGTTTATCACACTTAGTTTGCTAGCCTCCAGATCAAATTTAGTAGCATCCGCTTCAAACATCGCTGCGTCTTTGCTATTTGCTAGCTTTTGCCAAAGATCAAGCTCGTAGCTAAGCCCTATGCTTGAGCCAAAGCTTCTAGTGACCGCGCCGCCCTCTTTTATGTTTTTGCTACTTGTTGCCTCAAAACCAGCGTTAAAACTAGGGATCAAATTTGCCTGCAAAACGCCAGCTTGAGCGAGCGCTTTATTTACATTTATCGCGGCTTTTGCAAGGTCGGTGTTGTTTTTAAGCGCAAGTTCTACAAGCTCATCAAGATAGCTTTGCTCATACTGCTTCCACCAAGAAGTGTCTAAATTTAGCTCACGGCTTGCATTATCTTCAAGTAAAATTTGCTTATAGTTTTCATCTATATTTTTAACAGCGCAGCCGCTTAAAACGAGCACTAAAGCTAGGCTTAGAAATTTCATATTACTCCCTTGAAAGCGCATCTATTGGATTTAGTTTTGAGGCGTTTTTAGCTGGCATGTAGCCAAAGATGATGCCAATAGCCATCGACGTGACAAGTGCAAGCACGATCGAGCCGTTTGAAAAGATCATGCTAAAGCCGTTTAAGAAGTTGTTAAAGATGTAGCCGATCGCGTAGGATAGGACGATGCCGATGGCTCCGCCAATTAGGCAAAGTAGCACCGCCTCTATCAAAAACTGCTGCAAGATGTTGCTCTGTCTGGCTCCGATCGCCATTTTTATGCCTATCTCTTTGGTGCGCTCGGTGACTGAGACTAGCATGATGTTCATGACGCCTATGCCCCCAACTACGAGCGAGACGACGGCGATGCTTGAGATGAGAAGGCGCATGGTCGAGATGGTCTCTTCGATCGTTTGCTTGATGCTGTCTGAGTTTCTTGTAAAAAAGTCCTTTTTGCCGTGCTTGATCTCTAAAAGCTCAGTTAGTGTTTTTTCGGCGATTTGCGCATTGACGCCCTCATTTACTTTGGCTGTAATAGAGCTTATAAATTTATCTCCTGTGACCTTGTTTAGCACGGTCGTGTATGGGGCGTAAATTTTAAGCGTGCTTGAATCGCCCATCTTAAAATCATCCTTTTGCAAAACGCCGATAATGCGAAGTGGCTTTTTGTTAAAAAGTATGATCTTGCCGATAGGATCATCATTTTTAAAGATGCTATTTTTAGTGTTTTGGTCTATTAGAGCGACTGAAGCGGAGTTTAAAACCTCGTCATCATCGTAAATTCTGCCCTCTTCTAGCTTTAGCCCATTTACATCAAAGCTCCCTACTCCACCGCCTTTTAAGCTCGCACTTAGCGAGATATTTTCATAGGTTAGCACGCCTGAGGTGCTTGTATTTGGCGTGACTGAGTCTAGAAAGGACTGCTTGGCAAGCATGTTTGCATCGCTAATGGATAGGGTTTTGACTTTGCCTGAGAGCATATCGCCAAAGCCTTTACCTGGCATGATGTCGATCGTGTTTGTGCCGATCTTTCTGATACCAGCTAAAATTTGCTCCTGCGAGCCTTTGCCAAGGGCAACGACGCTAATAACTGCTGTAATGCCAATTATAATGCCAAGCATCGTTAAAAGCGATCTTAGTTTGTGCGCTAGCATCGCATTTACCGACATTTTAAAGCTCTCAATTAGCTGGTCTTTATAGTAGGTAAATTTACTCTTTTCTGGCTGGGTTTGCTTTGCGGCCTCATAAATTTCGCTACTTTTGACATTGTCACTTACGATGTTGCCATCTTTTATCTCTATCACACGGCTTGCATACTCTGCGATCTTTGGGTCGTGCGTGACGATGATGATGGTGTGGCCTTTTTTATAAAGATCAACTAAAATTTCCATCACCCTTAGCCCACTTTTGCTATCAAGCGCGCCTGTTGGCTCGTCTGCTAAAATGATCTCGCCACCATTCATCAGCGCCCTTGCTATGGAGACCCTTTGCTGTTGTCCGCCTGAGAGTTTATTTGGTAAATTTTTCGCTTTTTCGCTAAGTCCAAGTGAGCCAAGAAGCTCATTAGCTCTTTTCTCTCGCTCGCTCTTGTTTGCCCCTGCGTAGATGCTTGGCAGCGCTACGTTTTCAAGGGCGTTCATCGTGCTAAGCAGGTTATATCTTTGAAAGATAAAGCCAAATTTATCCCTTCTAAGCTTAGCAAGTGCGTCGCTATCAAATTTTGATATATCTTTGCCGTCCAGCAGGTACTGCCCGCCACTTGGGCTGTCTAAGCAGCCAAGGATGTTCATCAGGGTTGATTTGCCAGAGCCAGACTGACCGATGATGGCTATAAACTCACCCTTTTTTATCTCTAAATTTATGCCATGCAGGATCTCTATCTCATTGTCACCTAGCTTAAAGCTTTTAGTGATGTTTTTTAGGCTTATCACTTAAAACTTCTTATGTTCTTTTGCGATCATCTTAGCGATCTCGCTTGATGAGCCTTGAGATGTGATGATCTCGTCGCCCTCGTTTATGCCGCTGATGATCTGCGTATCGAGGTTGTCTTTTATGCCAGTTTTGACCGCTGTTTTTACGGGCTTGCCATCTTTTAGCACATAGACAAAAGTGCCGTTTTCATCTTTTTTAATACCAATACTTGGTACTATGATAGCATCCTTTACGTTTGCTATTAAAAGCTCATTTTGCGTGGTCATGCCTATTCTTAAAATTCCATCTTTATTATCAACGATGCTTTGCGCGTAGTAATAAACCGCCGAGCTGCTGCTTGAGCTACTTGAGTATGAAGACTTACTGCTGCTACTTGAGCCGTAGCTGCCATCACTTAGTGTGGTAAGCCCAGGATCTATCGAGCTAACAGTCGTTTGAAATTTCTTCGTTGGCTCAGAGAGGATCGAGTACTCAACTGGCGTGCCGACTTTGATCTTTGTGATGTCGCCTTCTGCTATTTGCATCTTCATCTTAACTCGGCTAAGATCGGCGATATTTACGATAGTTGGCGTAGTTTGGTTGGCATTTACAGTCTGACCCTCCTCAACCTGCACGCTTACAACCGTGCCATCTCTTGGAGCGGTAATCTTTGTGTAGCCTAAATTTATCTTAGCTGTGCTTAGCTCGATATTTGTCTGCTTGATCTGCGCTTCAAGCTCTTTTATCTTGGCGCTATTTGCACTATATGTGTTTTTTGCGCTTTCAAATTCTTGCTTTGAAGTAGCATTTTTGGCAAAGAGTGCATTTTCTCTATCAAACTGCGTTTTAGCGATATTTAGAGCCACTTTTGCACTTTCTAGCTGGGCTTTGTAGATGGCAAGCTGTGCTTCTTTATTATCTATGCTATTTTGCTGGGTTGAGCTATCGATACTTGCGATCATATCGCCCTTTTTTACCTGATCTCCAAGCTTAACATAGAGCTTTTTTATCTGACCGCTCACCTGAGCTCCCACGTCGATTAGCTCGGTGGCGAAAATTTCTCCAGTTGCATCGACCTTTTTGCTAAATGAGCCCTTCTTTGCCTTTTTGGTGATAAACTCCACCTTTTCGTCTTTTACCTTAAAAAAATTATCATAGACAAAATATCCACCGACGCCTAAAATAAGCAGGATTATTAAAATTTTAGTTTTTTTCATCGCTTCTCTTTGTAAAAAATTGGTAAATTCTACTTCACAAGAGTAAATACTCTTTAAGCTTCCTCTTTTGCCATGCCAGCCTCTATCAAAAACCTGCTTGGTTGGTAGGTCACCTTCTTTATCTTGTCGTATTTTGCATAGCTAAGATATAGCTCGTCTTTAGCCCTGGTTACTGCTACGTAAAAAAGGCGCCTCTCCTCTTCTAGGCTGCCACCCATGCCCATTAGCTTTAAATTTGGAAAGCGGTTTTGCGCGAGATCGACGATAAAGACTTGATCAAATTCAAGCCCCTTGCTCGCATGCACGCTAAGCAAGCTAACGCCCTGCCCTTCGCTCATCTCGTTGCTTCCAAGGGCTAAGAAGTTATAAAATTTACTGATATCTTGATATTTTTTAGCTAGCTCGCTTAGCACCACGCTCTTTGCCATTATGCGCTCTTTGACCTCTTCTTTGAGCGCCAGATCGACGTTGCCATTTTTTAGAGTTGCCCTTTTTGTGCTGATGTTTTCGACGATTAGAGAGTAAATTTTACTAGTTTTTATCTCATTTATCATCGTGGCTGGCTTTGAGATATTTCTCATGCCTCGTAAAAAGTTGTAAATTTCATATAAAAACTGCGCCCCACTCTCGCTTAGCTTTTGTAGTTTTAGCACAGGGTGGCCCAGAAATTTATCGCTAAAGCCAAGCTTAGAAAACCTTGAAACCTCGGCAAATTCATCAAGATCGTCAAAAAGGCCTAGCTGGTAGTTTCGCCTTTTGTTTGATGAGATATTTACGCTCTCATCTGGCTCAACTATCCCTTTTATCAAATTTCCATGCCCAAGCTTAAGTAGTGCGTCAAAAATTTCTTTGCTAACTGCGCTGCCAACGCCCTTTGCGTATTCGCAGATGTGGATAAATGCCATTATATCTTTTGGATTGACATAAATTCCCATGATGTCGATGAGTGCCTTGATCTCACGGCTCTCAAAAAAGCTCACCCCGCCCTTTCGCTTTGAGCCGATGCCTCGCTCTTTTAGCGCGACCTCGATGCCGTCAGCTGATGAGTTATTTCTAAAAATTATGGCGATATTTTCTCTATTAAATGGCGAAAATGAGATGATATCAGCGATATTTTGATACTGATCAAAAAGCTCGTTATAGACAAGTAGCCTTGGAGGCTTGAAATTTCCCTCGCGGCTAACTGTGAGGTGCTTTTCATAAAGCCTTGGATTGTTGTTTATGACCTTGTTTGCAAGGGCAAGTATGCTTGAACTTGAGCGGTAATTTACATTTAAAGCGTAGATATTTGCGTTTGGGAAGCGATCTTTAAATGAGCCAATGATCTCGATATTTGCGCCGTTAAATGCGTAGATGCTCTGGTCAAAATCGCCAACACAAAATAGGCTCTTTGTCTTAAATGCGTCTATTAGGCTGCCTTGAAGCGTGTTTGTGTCTTGATACTCGTCGATCAAAATTTCATCATAAGCTAAATTTGCTCCCTTTTTTAGCTCGTCGCGCATTTTTATGAGAAGATCGTTAAAATCAGCGTAGGCAAATTTAGCCTTTTCAGCCTCAAACTCCTCTAAAACATCTTCATAAATTTCAGCATAAACGCCCTGCTCTTCGCTCTTCTCACTTATCCATTTGCCAAAAGTTGTGCCTTGTTCGCTGTTTTGAAAGAGCGAGTAAAGGTCGTATAGATAGGCTCCGCCGTAAGGCTTGACGTCGCTTAAATGGTAAAATTTACGCCTCTCAACAAGACTTTTTAAAAGCGTCTTTAGCTCGCTTGGCTGCTTTAGCGTGACGCCTTTATCAAGGCTTTTTAAAAGCGAAAATGAGACCGAGTGGAAGGTGCCTGCGGTGATTTTGGAGGTGATTTGCTTGTCAAAATACCTATTTAAGCGCTCTATCATCTCGCTGGCTGCTTTGTTGGTAAATGTTAGAAGCAAAATTTTCTCTGGCTTTACGCCTAAATTTAAAAGATGAGCGATGCGAGCGACAATCGTGCTAGTCTTGCCAGTGCCAGCTGAAGCGATGATGAGATTGTGTCCAAATGGCGCAGTTGCGGCGGTGTATTGTTCTTTGTTTAACCTAGATAAGGGCATTGTTTCCTCTTTTTTAAAAAGGCCTAATTATAGCTACTTAAACTTTAACAGCTATAATCACGCGGATGAAAAAGTTTAAATTTCTAAAATTCCCTGCCCTATTTTTGGCTCTAATGGTCGCTATTTTTTTGATACTTGATCAAATTTATCCACTAAATTTAGATGCGCTTAAAAAAGACGAAGCCAAAATTTTGCTTGATAAAAATGGCGAGATCATAAATATGAAGCTTAGTAGCGATGGAATTTGGAGATTTCACGAGCAAAGCTTCCCAAACTCGCTAAAACAATGCGTCGTTCTCTTTGAAGATAGATACTTTTACTACCATTTTGGCGTAAATTTTGCCTCCATTTTTAGGGCATTTTTCCACAACCTAAGAAGCGACAACCGCATAGGAGCTAGCACTATCACGATGCAAGTGGCTAGGATGCTTGAACCAAGTGATAGGAGCTATAAAAATAAGATAAGAGAAATTTTTAGAGCACTTCAGCTTGAGCTTCACTTTAGCAAGGATGAAATTTTAAATTTATACCTAAATTTAGCCCCATATGGCGGCAATATCGAGGGTGCAAAGGCGGCAAGCTTCTTTTACTTTGGCAAAGAGCTAAACGAGCTTAGCTACGCTCAGGCCGCACTTTTAAGCACAATACCAAAAAATCCAAATAAAAATAGACTTGACCGCGTCTCAAACATAAACGCCCTAAAAAACAGGGTCATAAAGATGCTTTATAAGGCAAATTTAATTGATCTTAGCGCATTTAAAAGAGCGCAAGCCGAGCCATTTAAAAATGTAAGGATAAGAGCTGTCGTAAATGCTAGCGACTACGCAAATGTCGCTTTTAAAAACCAAATTTCAAAGGCGAGCTTGGATCTAAATTTACAAAAAGATATGCTTAAAATTTTAAAAGATGCGATGTTTTCGCTAAAGGCTAAAAACGCAAATAACGCAGCAGCTGTGGTCATTGACAATAAAAAAATGAGCGTTGTTGCATTTATCGGCTCTCACGATGAGCGCGCACGCGACGGCAAAAACTCAGCCCTAAATATGAAGCGAAACACCGGCAGCACGCTAAAGCCTTTTATCTACTCGCTAGCCCTTGATAGCGGGCTTATCACGCCAAGCTCGCAGTTAATCGATACGCAAATTTATCTAAATGAATATGTGCCAAAGAACTTTAGTAACGACTTTTTGGGGCTTGTAAGCGCAAAGGACGCTCTAAATTTTAGCCTTAATATCCCAGTTATAAATTTAGACTTAAAGCTAAAAGATAACTCGCTTTATGAACTGCTTGAAAAGGTAAATTTAGTTGATGAAAACAAGGAATTTTACGGCTCTTCGATAGTTTTAGGCAGCGCTGAGATGAGCCTGATTGATCTTGCACATCTTTATACGATATACGCAAATGGCGGGGTTTATAGACCACTTGAGTTTGCGGGCAAAAACTACAAAAATGAGGACAAAAACATAACCCTCATCTCGCCTCAAAGCGCCTATCTAACTGCTAAAATGATGAGCGAGGCCTCAAGGTCATATCTAAAAAATGCTTGGCAATATGCGCAAAACACGCCAAAGATCGCCTTTAAAACAGGCACAAGTGCAAACTCACGCGATCTTTACGCCATTGGAGTTGATGAGGACTACACCATAGCCGTCTGGGTGGGCAACTTTAACGCCGAAAAAACCGACAAACTAACTGGGCTAAATGACGTCTCAAAGATCGTTTTTGATATGTTTAAGCTCATCGCTCAAAAAAGAAATTTAAGCTTTATGAGCGAGCCAGAGGGCATCGAAAAAGTGCCAACCTGCCTTGATGCTTTTAGCTATGAAACGTGCAAAAAAACGGCGCTTGATGATAGGATAGTTGGAGTTAAACTACAAGATAAGTGCGAGAGTTTAAGAGGCGAGGAGCTTGAGTTTTTGATAAAAAATGGCTTTTTAGACAAAGACGAGGTCAAAAATAGCCCTTGCGCTGAAGTTTTCAAAGACAAAAAGCCAGTTTTTGCCTATCCGTATGACGGCGAAGAGATCGTGACAGATGAAAATGTAACACAAATTATGCTAAAATGCTACGCGTTTTTAGGTGATGAAATTTACCTGAAAGTGGATGATTTGAACTTTTCTAAGATAGAAAATGCAAGCGAAAAAAGGCTAGATCTAACTCTTGGCGAGCACACTTTAAAATGCCTTGATCAAAACTCAAATCAAAGTGAAATAACAATAAAACTAAGGAGATAAAATGCAGCAAAAAGCGCTACTTCTAGCACTTTTAGGAGCAGTAAATTTATATGCTTTAAGTCTAAATGGCACCGCCGAGGTAAAGTCGCCTTTAAGCGTGGAATTTGGGCTAGAAGATGATGTTAGCAAAAATCTCATAGGCACGCTAAGCGATAAAAAACTCATCTCATGCGAGCCAGCGCTAAGTGGCACGGTGAAATTTAACGCTCAAAGCCTTACGCTTTTTACAAAAGATATGCACGCAGGTGCTGAATACAGCTGTAAGCTAGAAAATGGCAGCAGCGCTAGCTTTGAGACGAAAGAATTTGCGCTTGAGAAGATAGAAAAGCTCTCTGATAGCAAATTTATCCTTAAATTTAATGACGAAGTTAGTGATGAGCTTGTAAAAAAAATAGCCGTAAAAGGTGCAAGCTTTAATGCCTTGCAGCTCTCTCAAAACAGCTTTGAGCTTGATCTTGATAAAAATATAAGCGAGCCTACTTTTGAGTTTGGAGAAAATTTTGAGAGTAAATTTGGCGCTAAACTTGCAGGCGATGGCGTGGTGAAATTTAGTGAGCAAGCAAGCGATGAGAGCGTAAATTTAAACGCCGAGGCAAATAGCTTTGAGATAGCTAAAATCTATCCGACAAGCCTTGATAACGGCATCTTAGCATTTAGAATTTATCTAAAAGAGTGGCTAAGCGATGATAATAATCTAAAGAAATTTATAAAGATAAAAGGCGTAAAAAGCTTTAGCATAAGCGACGTGGCATATAAAAATGACGATGAAAATAGCGCGCCAAATTCTGAACTTGAGGGGTATGATTATTACATCGATATCACAAGCGATGAGTTTAAGCCACAAAATAGCTACGAGATCACGATAAAACCTGGCTTTGGAGATGATAGAAATGTCGTAAGAGAGGCCAAAACCTACGAGGTGGTCGCTAGTAACTTCACTCCATTTGCAAATTTCACAAACGAAGAGCCTTACATCTCAAGCGTGGGCGAGATCGGCATTAGAAGTGCAAATTTACCTGAGCTAAATGTGAGCGTTGAAAAGTTAAGCGATCAAAATTTTAGATACTTTTTAAATTTCAACGACAATAGCGAAGATCTAAGCAATTTTAGCTCAAAAGTAGCAAGCAAAAGCTACAAGCTAGAGGGTGCGTTAAACGAAATTTCACTAAACAAGATCAAGCTTGACTTTGCAGGAGCAGGAGATGGCGTTTATAAGATAAGCTTAAACTACGGCAAAGATAAGAGCGTCTCAAAGGTCGTCTATCTAAGCGACATCGCCATAAATGCAAAGCTTGGCAAGGATGAAATTTTCGTCTTTGCAAACCGCCTTGGCGAAAATACAATGTTACCAAACGCAAATGTAAAAATTTATGGCAAAAGAAACGAAGAGATCGCAGTTGGCGCTACAAATGACGTCGGCGTCTTTAAATTTAACAAAAAAGATATCTACAAAGAGATCTCATCGATCGTCGTCTCACTTGGCAAGGAGCAAAATTTCCTCATCATAAAAGATGGCGAAGCGCTAAATGAGGCAAAGCTCATCAGCCAAAATCCAAGCGAGAGCATCGATGCTTACACGCATTTTGCCTCAAATATCATAAGACCAAACGAGAGCTTAAAAGGGGCTATCTATCTAAGAGATAGGGACTTTAACCCGCTTAAAAATATGCCAGTTAAGATCAAATTTATCGATCCACAAGGCAAAAGTAGCGCCCAGATCACGCAAAATACAAATGATGTTGGCATGATAAATTTCGAAAAAGAAATTTTAAGCGATCTAAGCGGTAGATTTAACATGCAGATAATCTACGCTAGCAAGGTGATAGCAAGCGTGCCATTTTATGTCGAGAGCTTCGTGCCAAACAAGATAAAAAATGACATAGCCATAGACGCGGATAAATTCTTTTCAAATGAGCTAGTAAAGGTAAATTTGACAAGTAGCTATCTCTTTGGCGGAGCAGCTAGCGACCTAGCTGGCAGCATGCAGGTTAGCTTCTTTGATGATGAGTATAAAAATAGCGAATTTAAAGAGTATAAATTTAAAAATGACACCCTAAAAGCGGCTGCTTATCCAAGCATAGAAAATGATCTAACTCTTTCAAAAGATGGCAAATCAAGCCAGATGATAGATCTTAGCTTTAACACCAAAAACGCACCTTCAATAATAAAAGGTGTCATAAATTTCAACGTAAATGACGATGGCAAAAACGTAAGTGACGCAAAAAGCTTTACACTCTATCCTTACAAAGATATGGTTGGCATCGCTGCTAGCACGGCATTTGCTGATCCAAACGAAGATGTAAAGATAAGAACAGTCGTAGTTGATATGCCAAGCCAAAAGGCAGTGAAGTCAAATTTGAAATTTGATATAAAACGTGTCACATGGCAGTATCAAAGGGACGCAAATGGCTATATAAAATGGATCCAAACGCTTGAAGATGTGGATAGCTTTTATAAAAATAGTGGCGAGTTTAGCTATAAATTTACGCAAAGTGGCTCATACGTCATCACTGCTACAAATTTAGTAAGTGGCGCAAGCACGAGCCTAGACATCGATGTGAGCGGCTACAACTACTCAACTCTAGCGCCTACAAAAGAGCTTAGCAAGTCTCAGATCAAGCTAAACAAAAGCGTCTATAAAAAAGGCGACGAGCTAAGCGCAGACATCAGCTCAGCCATAAAAGAAGGCATCGCGCTTGTCACACTTGAGGACGCAGGTGTCAAAGCCTACAAGGTCGTCAAGATCAAAAATAACTCAGCAAATGTGAAATTTAAGCTAGACTTTGACTTTAACGGTCTTTACGTGAGTGCAAATATCTACCGCATGACTGACGCTGGACTAACTCCGTTTAGAACCTACGGCAAGGTCTATGCAAACGGCGATAAATCTTCAAGAAAGATAGAGCTTAGCCTAGAAGCGCCAAAAGCGGCAAAGAGCGATGAAAATATCAAAATTTCACTAAAAACAAAGCCAAAAGCTTATCTAAATTTATTTATCACAGATGTTGGCGTGCTTGATATCACTTCGCAAAAACCAGCCGATCCGCTTAAGTTTTTTGACAAAATTTTACCTGATGGCGTCTTTGACTACGATATCTATAATATGCTTACAAACTACAAGGTCGAGGGTAAAACGCTAAGCTTTGGTGGTGATGCCGCGGCGATGGCTGTGGCGGCAAAAATGGCAAAACACGCAAGCCCAGTTGATAGCAAAAATGTAAAAACTTTTGCAAATTTAGTGAGCCTTCAAGCAGACGACAAAGGCGAAATTTCATACGAGTTTAAAACGCCAAATGGCTTTAACGGCGCCATTAGAGTAGATGCTGTGGCAAATGACGCAACTGCAATGAACGCCGTAAATAGCGAGATAAAAGTAAAAGATGATGTGATCATTAAGCCAAGTGCTTTGATCTATCTTTTAAAAGGCGATGAATTAAGCGCAAACTTAAGGCTTATAAATACGACAAATGCGGATAAAAACCTTACTATAAATGTAACATCGAGCAAAAATTTAAACATCAAAACGCAAGAAAATGCCAACCTAAAGCCGTTTGAAAACAAGGCATTTGTGCTTAAAATTTCAGCCCTTGAAACAAGAGTGGCCGAGCTAAATGAGGGGCTTAGCGATCCAAAAATTTATCAAGAAGTAGGACTTACTAAGCTTTATGAAGA